>Ga0187827_10000420_pt1 | contig 67551 bp, 36 predicted proteins | sample ETNtaG_39_FD_167969 | JGI IMG/M metagenome (GOLD analysis project Ga0187827, IMG submission 167969) | Marine microbial and viral communities from oxygen minimum zone, Eastern Pacific Ocean - ETNP2014_SV_150_PacBio MetaG (Illumina Assembly) | ecosystem: Environmental > Aquatic > Marine > Hypoxic... | reverse complement strand
TGCGAAAGGAACACGAGCTTTCCGAATTCGACCTCGCGGAAACCATGCCTGCCGAGTATGCAGTTCTGACTACCGCTCTGGGCGGGTTCCGCGGGCTGTTGGCCGATTTTTTGTGGCTGCGCACGATCCAACTGGAAAAGGCGAGCAAGCACTTCGAGCTCGTCCAGCTTTATGACTGGGTAGGCACGCTGGAGCCGCGCATTCCCGAGATCTGGCTGCTGAATTCACACAACCTCTCCTACAACATTTCCATCGCCATGCCGAACAGGCAGGATCGCTGGCTATGGATTCAGCGTGGCCTGGAACTGCTGCGCAACAAGGGTCTGCGCTACAACCCGAAAAGTCATGAGATTCACCTCCAGATCGCATGGATCTACCTTCACAAAATTGGTGGGCGGGCAGACGACTATCACTGGCACTACAAAACCCACCTTGCCGTCGATGTTCAGGAAACGCTCGGCACGCTCACTCCCGACATCAAGTCGATCGCGGCCGTGGATACAGCCAAAACATTTGAGCAGTTCATTGAGACCGACCAGGCGCTGGCGTCCCTTGTGAATAAGGCCCGGGCCATTGAGCTTGACCTTCAGAAGGCGTACGGCGATTTGCACTGGAACAACAAGGCTCTCGCTAAGGAGCAGGAAAGTGCCGTCGCTCGCCATACGGAAGCCTTGAAGAAAATCCGGCAGTTCCTGTCCGAGCGCGACCTTCCCCGGGGATGGGATTTCGATAAGGAGCGGGTAAAGAAAATTCTCGATCAGTTCGATCTCTTCGCCCGTTCCGATGCAGAAGTGTCTGAGCTTTTTGCTTCGGTGAAGGGCCTGAACCTCGACGTCAAGAAGAGCCTGCGCGGCCAGAAATCGTCCAGGAGCGCAAAACTGTACTGGAGCACAAAGCCGCTGAATGAGGACCAGCAGAAGCTCGTAGGCGAATACCCCGAACTGGTGAAAAAGATCCGTGACTTCATCTCCGCCAAACAGCTCACGGAGGAGTGGGGTCTGGATACCGTACGAATGCTGAAGCTCGAAGAAGAGTACGGAACCATCGACTGGCGTCTTGCGGATGCACACGCGTTTTACTGGGCCAGCATAGCGAATGAATTAACGACCGCGGAGCATCAGTTCTTTGAAACGAACCGAGTCTTTTATTTCGCCTTCGTAAACATGTTTCGCAAAGGCAAACTCTTCCTCGAACCGGATGGTGCAGATTACGTTTACATTTCCGAGCCTGAGATTCGCTTTGCCCGCGCCCTTCATGAACATTTTCTGAAGGCCCGCGAGAAAGAGCCTCTCGCCAAGAACGCGCACCGCGATTTTCTCGAAGAACTGGTCTACACGCTTTCCTCCTTCAATCTCGAAAAAGACTACAAGGTCGATGGCGTGCAATACCGCGGCGCAAGGTGGTGGTACAAGAAACTCGGCGAGCTTTACGGCGAAGACAGATTCAGAACTTCTTATGACGATTTCATCCTACTCCACATCGCTACCGATATCCGGGATGCCAACCGCGATCAGACCGAGGCCATCATCGTCGGGCTCATCCGGCAGAAATTCTGGTGGATGGCTGTTGGGGCCGATGCCCGGGCTTATGGCTATGCGAAACTGGCAAAAAAGGTCTGGAACATGTGGGAACGCAGCCGCACCGATCCTGACAAACCGCGCCTGGCACTAAAACCTCTGAAGAAGATGGAATCAAGATTTTTGAACGACATCTTCGGCGGTACGATGGCCGCCCCGTTCCCCAGCCTACTCAGAGAAAGATTGTGGGAACGAATGGGCATAAATTGGCAAGAGGAGGGCGAGGAGAAGTAATCGGGCCGTTGTGGATGCCATGACCTGTGCCGGTTTAATTGCTTGATTCTGATATCAGATCTTTGATAAAGGTAGCTGGTATGCCCCGACAACTGCAGACTCCTCTCAAACGACAAATCACTTACCCGGACAGCGATGTTGAGGATATTTCGAGCAGCACACTCCAATGGGGATCGAGCCGGGCTATCAAGGACGGAATGGAGAAGCTCTTTCGGAAAGACCCAAATGTTTTCGTCGCGGGGAACCTGCTCTGGTATCCGATTGAAGGTGACAATAAGACCCGGATAGGGCCGGATGTCCTCGTAGCCTTCGGCCGCCCCAAAGGCTACCGGGGCTCCTATAAGCAGTGGGAAGAGGGTGGTATTCCGCCTCAAGTGGTTTTCGAAATCCTGTCTCCAGGCAATCGGAGCCAGGAGATGATTCGCAAGTTTCGATTCTATGAAAAGTACGGAGTCAAGGAGTATTACATTTACGATCCGGCCAATCTGGATTTCGTTGGTTACATCCGCGAAGGAGAGGTTCTCGCTGAGATACCGGAGATGAATGGTTGGGTAAGCCCAAGGATGAAACTACGTTTTGAGAGCGAACCTGAAAGCCAACTTCGGCTGTTCGAACCAGACGGGACGCCTTTTGCCACGTATTTGGAATTGGTGGATAAAGCGGAGAAAGCCGAGCAGGAGCGTACTCAGGCCAGGCAGGAACGAGATGAGGCCAAGCGGCGAGCGGAAAACTTGCGGCGAGAATGCGAGAGTTGGGAATCGATCCAGATGAGATCGATTGAGGCGGAAGAAACCTGTCGGCACTGACGACTTTCCAAGAATGTGACAGCGAAGTCTGAAGGAACTCAATACTCAGAGTTCACCTCAACTGTCATTCAATCGCATCCAGCCACCCTTCAATCGTGAACTCCGGTCGACCGCGCTCTTCCGGTCGCAGCACGGCCAGTTCCTCACGTTTCAGCGGACGAATCTCCAAGTCAGCCAGTACCGCACCTTTCAGGTGGAGTTCGGTGCCATAGAGCCGCTCGAATTCGATCCCGTGGCTTTCGGCCCACCTGCCAAAATTCTGCTCGGGCAGCGTCTTTGCCTTCGCAGCATCCCAGCCAGGAACGAAACCACTCCCCGCCAGCCACTCGATGGCGGCCTTGGATGCCGGATACGGCCGGTGTCCACCGCCAGGCTCAAACCAAGTCTCTATACCGCCTTCTGCTCCCAGCGCCCTATAAACTGCCGCGGATCTGTTGACCGTCTCTCTCGTACCCTCCCATGCCTCACCGGTGTCATCCTTATCGATGATGGTGTCTCTGTCCCCGTTGAGCACGAGCACCTTACAGTGGGGCGCAGCAAGTGAGACGAATTCCTCCCACGTGCAGCGCTTTCTCATGTTTTCATTCGGCACCCTTGTGCAGAACTTGCCCCGCTTAACCGTCATATTGCTCAAAGCCCAACCGCTGATGAGCGCGAAGGAAAGCCGCGTCTCGAGCGCGACCATCCAGGACGCCTTTGCTCCGCCAAGAGAGTTGCCGGCCACACCGATGGTGTCGGCATCGACATCTTCCCGCTCGAGCAGAAAATCGATGCCGCGCATGGTGTCGTAGACGAGCTTGCCCATGATAGGACGCTTTGCCCTCCAGGCGCGCAAGTGCACGGACTCCGGGTCGTGGGCCCTCGTGCCCATCCCGCCCTCGATGTGACGCTCCTCCTCGCCGATGGGATCGATGGCAAGGCAGATGAATCCGAGCTTGGCGAAGGTCTGGCCCATGTACTGGTAGCAAACATGGCTCTTGCTTCCGCCGTGGCCGAAAGTGAGCACAATCGCTGGAAGTTTTCCCTCTGATCCTTTGGGTCTGTAGAGGACCGCTGGCAGTCTTGATCCTGGCTCGCTGGTAAAGACCCACTTCTCGATGATCAGCTCGTCGTGTTGGATCTGTCCGCGCGACTCGACCTCGAGCGATACCTTCTCGTTGGGGATGCCCAGCATGCTACGCAGATCGCTGCGCAATCTGCTCTGCCACTTTCTATAGGCATCCGGATCTTCAGCCGGGGCTGGCGCGCCGGGGCCGGCGGCTTTTGTATTCCACGATGCTGTGCCGATGGCGAAGTATTTATTGACGAAGGGCGGCTGCTTTCGAGTGCCGTACCACATGCGATACCGGCCATCGCCGATCGGCAGAACGCACTGGCTCGAGGTGTAGTGGGATTCCCAGGCACGCGATGGGTCAGGCCTGAAGATCGGGTTGCTCTCATTCTTTGTCCAACGAATACCGTCTTCGCTGGTCGCCATGCCGATTGCCGTGCGATCCCCCCTGGCCCAGTAGCTCGCATACCACATGAGATACAGGCCGTCCTGCTTGATCACATAAGGATAGAAGAGCCGGCCCCGTTCCCATTTCTGACCTATTCCCAATACCGGCCTGGGATGTACTACCCAATCATCGCCGTTCTTACTCGTGGCATGCTTGAAGCACCAGGGATCCTTGGAAACATCCGTAAACCAGAGCTTGTAGGTGTCGCCATCCTTCATCACTGAAGGCGCGTATACATCTTCCAGCAGCGCCAGGGACGGTTCCGTCCATTCGACTCCGTCGGTGCTCCATGCCTGATGCAGCGTGTGTCTGTCGGTCTCCTTGAAATGAGTCGAACTGAAAAAAAGCCGCAGCCGGCCGCCCTCCCTGAGCGTCGATCCGTCCGGTCTGCGCAGCAATGCCGGAGTGAGGATTGAATGCTTCCTGTCCGCGAAACCCAGCACCGGCCCCGCATGCTTTTCGAAATGAACGCCATCTTTGCTGGTGGCCATTCCGAGCTGAAACACACGTTCCGCAACAGCGCCGCGAGAGCCGGGGTAGTAGAGGCTGTAAGTGCCGTCTTCATAAGAAACGCAGGGGGCGAAAAGATGGGTGTCGTCAAAATCGCCTTCTTTACCGAGGGACACGGAGGGGCCATCAGAGTCGCGTTCCCAGGACTGCGGGCCCAGCCATTTTTCTTTGTTCATGTTTTCTGCGGACAGGTGCAAGAGGAGGAGCGGCAAGAGTGAGGGAGGCAAAGTCATCTCTTTTCTACACAGCCGGTCTGGGCAAATCTACGCACTACTGTGTTTTCAGACTACCGAGCGGCACAAAACCATCAATGTTCTTCGGCAGAACCTTCGTCGTGCCGTCGAGCAGCCCGTTGAGATGCTGCATTACCTCGTCCAGTTCCCTGCCCTGGAGCTCTGATGCCTCACGAATGGTCTCATGTTCCCACGCGCCGCTGCCGGAACATCCGCCGCTGTTGATCTCGAAAACCTGCCCCACATCGGGATGGATATCCAACGCCTGCCGGATGGTCATGTGCGGCTCGAATCGGAGCTTCTCCATCTTGCGCAGCAACTGCACCTGAAGATCGGGCAGGCTGTGTCGCGTCACCCGTCCCAGATCGGATACCTCGGTTGAGAGACCGTAGTATTCGCGGGTCAGGTCATCCACGCGCTGCTGCAGATCCAGGGCACGATGACTGGCTCGTCGTGCCAGCAGGATGACGCCGATGCCAAGACCCCACGCAAGGAGTGTCATAAACATGTCGCTTACTTCGTTTTGCCCAAAATCATCTCGTGGACAACCCTCTTCTGTACCCGCTCTGTAAAGCCTCGCCACTGGTATCGATTCCAATCGACTTTCACATCGTCATCGAGAAACGGAAGCGGCTCGCCCTCGAACCGCCTGCCGATCGCCTTGATCTCCCAGCGCGGCAACTCGCCTGTGAGCTTCACTAAATCAAAACGAATGGGCACCTGAAACGTCTGCCGGCTTCCCGATTTGCCGTACTCAAATTCGAGCAGCGTCCATGCCTCTCTGTTGTCGTTTTCGAAACCGATGTATGTGGCGACCAGGTGCGGCCGCTGCCATTCGGGCGCGGTGTTTTTCGTGATCAGGTTTTCTGCAAGTGACTGCATCGCCTCCCGGTGCACATCCAGTGGGTCAATGACAGTCGTGAGAACTTTGTAGAGCACAGCGGCACCCACAATTGGGAAGAGCACACCCATCACGATGGCGATTTCTTTCAGCGGCAGCGCTTTGAGTCCGCGTTCCTTGCCGCCTACCCAGGCCAGTCTCCCACAGCCGATGCATTTGAAACTGCTGACGTAGCCGTCGTATTCCCTCTCATGCGGCTTCCCGCACTTCGTGCAAACGACGATGACGAAATCGACGGCCATGGGAGGAATAAAGAGTAATAAGTAATGAGTAAGAAGAGCACGGGTCGAAAGCACCAGATTAGTGACTTGTCGTACCGCGTCCATCCATGCTTGTGTGGCTTGTGGCATCTTCACTGATCCCGAAAGGTTGGGAAGCCTGTCTCAAGCGATCCAGGCCAAAAAGATGTGAAGGAAGGAGCCCAAGAATCTGCGCTGGAATCGTTTAAGCGTCGACGTCACAAGCACTCCAACATTTATAAGCAAAACCCTATATAAATTACTCTTCGTTTCGAATTGCTTATCTGGATTTGCCTTCTATACTTTGTAAATCAGACTGAATTGGTACTGATTTGGATTCGGCGTTAACTTTCACCAGTACAGTCGGTTAGACAGGACGCTGACACAGATGCTTAACTTCACCAAGAAAACGGAATACGGGATTATTGCCCTCACGGGCCTCGTGCGAAATTCGGACAGGCCGCTCAACAGTCGTCAGATATCGACTGAGTATGGTATTCCGTTGCCCATTCTTTCGAACATTCTGAAGGAGCTGGCGAAGAGCGGCATTGTGGAGTCCCTGCGCGGGGCTAAGGGAGGCTACCGCCTGAAACAGAATGCTGAGGACCTGACCCTCGGCCGAGTGCTGGAGGTCCTCGAAGGCAAAGTGCGTCTCACCGAATGCATGGATGTGGCCGAAGGTGAAGCGTCGGACTGCAGCCTTCAGGAGAGCTGCCCGGTGCGAGCCCCGCTTATGCGGCTGCAGCAGAAAATGAAAGGCTGGCTCGATGAAGTATCGCTCGCCGAAATCGCCGTCGAACCCGATGACCCTCAAGAGAAAGGACCAAAGCTCCATGAAGTTGCCCATATATATGGACAACCCATCCACCACCCAGGTTGATCCGCGCGTACTCGAGGCAATGCTGCCTTGCTTTGGCGAAGTCTACGGGCACGCGTCCAGCCGCAACCATTCGTTCGGATGGGAAGCTGAAAAAGCTGCTGATGCCGGCCGTCAACAGGTTGCCGAGCTCATCGGCTCGACCGCCAAGGAGATCATCTTCACCAGTGGTGGAACGGAAGCGAACAATCTCGCCATCAAAGGCGTGGCCGAGATGTATAAGGAAAAAGGCAATCACATCATCACTACCACCATCGAGCAGAAATCGCTCCTTGATCCGCTCAAAACCCTCGAGCGTGCCGGTTGCAGTATCACCCACCTGCCGGTCGACCAGTACGGCCAGGTAAGCCCGGAAGCGCTCGCCGAAGCCATCACCGATGACACCATTCTCTTCACCGCCATGGTTGCCAATAATGAGATCGGCACGATCCAGCCGATGCAGGCACTCGGCGCCGTCTGCAAGGAGCACGGCGTGCTCTTCCACGCTGACGCTACCCAGGCCGCCGGCAAGATCCCCCTCAATGTGCAGGAAATGGGAATCGACCTCCTCTCGATCACCGGTCACCTCATGTATGCACCCAAGGGGATCGGCGCGCTTTACGTTCGCCGCAAGCGGCCACGGGTGCGGCTCGTTCCGCTGTTTGACGGTGGTGGACACGAACGTGGGATTCGTTCCGGTACGTTGAACGTCGCGGGCGCTGTTGCCCTCGGCAAGGCCTGTGAGATTTCAAGACTTGAGATGGATGACGAGGCCGCCAGGCTTTCCGCCATGCGTGATCGACTGGAAAAGGGCATCACCGAAAACAACGACGAGGTCTACGTAAACGGCCATCCCGAGCATCGCCTGCCCGGCATCACCAACATCAGTTTCGCCTACATCGAAGGCGAGGCCATGATGATGGGTATCAAAGACATCGCGGTCGCCTCGGGATCGGCTTGCACCTCGACCACCCTCGAACCTTCGCACGTGTTGAGGTCCCTCGGCGTCGGTGAAGACCTCGCGCACACCTCCATCCGCTACGGCCTCGGCCGCTTCAGTACCGAAGAAGAAACCGATTTTGCCATCGAAGCCACCCACAGAGCCGTCGTGAAACTGCGTGAAATGTCGCCCCTCTACGACATGGCCAAGGAGGGAATCGATATCAACGCCATTGAATGGCCTGACCATTAAGACCCAAAGTCTTCAGGAGGAACAAAACCATGGCTTATAGCGACAAAGTCATCGACCACTACGAAAACCCACGGAACCTGGGCAAGTTTGACAAAGAAGACGAACGCGTGGGCACGGGCCTCGCCGGAGCGCCCGAATGTGGCGACGTCATGCAACTCCAGATCAAAGTTGAGGACGGCATCATCCAGGACGCGAAATTCAAGACCTTCGGCTGCGGCAGCGCCATCGCCAGCTCCAGCCTTGCCACCGAAATGCTCAAAGGGATGAGCATCGACGACGCAGAAAAAGTAAGGAACACGCAACTCGCCAACGAACTCAGTCTGCCACCAGTGAAAATCCACTGTTCCGTGCTGGCCGAAGACGCGATCAAGCTGGCGATTGCAGACTACAAGGAAAAGTCCGGGCTTGTAGAGGCCGCGGTCTCGTAAAGGAAAACGTAATGAGTAATGAGTAATGAGTAAGTTGGTCCATGGACGCACTCGAGGCAGGTCACAGAGTACCAACTGCAGCTCATTAAATGAGAGTTCATGATTATCGTGCATTCATTCTTCTGTTTTCTGTCCCGAAGGGACATGGCCGGGTAGCCCCAAGTTTCAACCTGGGGAACCGTGGAGAATACAACCATAAGCCCCGGAGGGGCGAAGGTAGCTCTCTCGTGGCTTGCCGTCGCCTCTCTGCTCCGGGGCTTATGGATGCACGATAATCATGAACTCCTATCTGAAGAAGGACTCCGAAGCAGAAACTTACTCATTACTCATTACTCATTACTTATTTCGCATGACGCAGGAATGAACCAATGACAACCGCATTGCTCGAAAGCGACATTACCCAGGAACAACTGATCACCGTCACCGAACGCGCTGCCGAAGAGGTCAGGAAGATTCTGAGGTCTCAGGAACTCTCGCCTGAGACCTACCTCCGCCTTGGCGTCAAGGGCGGTGGCTGCTCCGGGCTTTCCTACACCATCGGTTTCGCGGACACGCCGAGCGAAGGGGATCACGTACACGAAGAGCACGGCGTGCGCATCGTCGTCGATCCCAAGAGTGCGATGTTCATTGAGGGAATCGAGCTTGGTTTTCAGTCGAGCATCATGGGCCGCGGCTTCACCTTCGAGAATCCGAAGGCCGAGCGCACATGCAGTTGCGGCAGTTCGTTTTCATAGGAGCCGGCCAGCACGACAAGTTTCTTAAGGGCTGCGACCGGCAAGTCGCAGCCCTTTATTTATTCCTCAAAACTCAGGACGAGGCGACCGATGGCAGTCGAATCAATGCCTTCAACAGAGGCCACAACCTGCCCCAACTGCGAGCAAAAGGAAGGAGACCACCCCCTTTTCTGCACAGGATGCGGACACCTCTTCCCGGAGGATGAGGGAGCCAACCACTTCGCGCTCTTCGGCCTCACCCCATCTTTCGATATCGACGAAGGCGAGCTCGAACTGAAGCTCATCGATATCTCCCGCCGCTTCCATCCTGATTTTTTTGCCACCAGCGACGCCGAGCAGCAGAAGCTCAGCCTCCAGTATTCCGCATCGCTCAACACCGCCCATCAAGTACTCAGAGACCCGTTCGAGCGCGCTGAATACCTGGTACAGCTCTTCGGAGGCAAACAGAGCAGCGAAGACAAAAGTATTCCGGAGGGATTTCTGCAGAAAACGATGCTTCTGCGCATGAAACTGGAAGAGGCTGTCGAAGATAATGACGAGTCAGCAATCGATGCCTTGAATCAGCAGGTGATAAACGAATCAGAAGAATTGCTGCGGGGAATGTCTGAACTGTTCGAGAGACTGAACAACGAAGATGGCGAAAGGAACTCGATACTTGCTCAGGCCCGCATGGACCTCAACGCGACGAAGTACATCAGGAACCTTATTCACGACAGCTCAGGCCTCCAAAGACCAGACGCCTGACGCCCACATTAACCATCAACCAGAATCTTCCGATGGCTCTAGTAACCATAGAAGACCTCACCTCAGCCGCCAAGGCCCACAAGGAAGCCGTCGTCGGCATCGACCTCGGCACGACGTTCAGCCTCGCTGCGTACGTCGACGGCGATGAGCCCGAAGTCATTCGAGACGAAGACGGACAGGTGCTCGTACCGTCCGTGGTTTCTTTTACTGACGAGAACGCAGTCATCGTCGGCTGGCCTGCCCGCGAGCGCGGGCTGCTGGATCCGGAGCACACGGTCTTTTCGGTCAAGCGGCTCATCGGACGCGGCCAGGATGATCTCGCAAAGGATCTCGGACTCCTGCCTTACCAGGTCGAGGATGCGGAACGGAAACTCGTCCGAATCAAGATCCGCGAGAATCGGCTCACTCCGCAGGAAGTCTCCGCCGAGATCCTCAAAGAAGTCAAAAACCGTGCGGAAAAAGTGCTCGATCGCAAAGTCACCAAAACTGTGATCACCGTGCCGGCCTATTTCGACGACACCCAGCGCCAGGCCACCCGCGACGCAGGCCGCATCGCCGGGCTCGACGTACTGCGCATCATCAACGAACCGACCGCGGCCTCGCTGGCGTACGGCCTGAATTCGAAAAAGAAAGGCATTGTCGCCGTATTCGATCTTGGCGGCGGCACTTTCGACATCAGCATCCTGCGCATCGCAAACGGCGTCTTCCAGGTACTCAGCACCCTCGGGGACACCTTCCTCGGCGGCGATGATTTTGATCGTGCTCTGATGGATCTGGCGACCGCGGAGATGAAGGACGAGCATTCAGAAGACACAGTGCGGATCCCGGTCGTGCTGCAGGCCCTGAAGCAGGCTGCCGAAAAAACAAAAATAGAATTGACCTCGGCTGACACGGCGACTTTATCGATTCAGTTGAGCGATCCTGAGATCTCTTACGAACGCGAAGTCAGCCGTTCCGAATTCAATGACCTCATCGGCGCGCTTGTCGAAAAGACCATCGAGTTCTGCAAGACCGCCATTAACGACGCCCGGCTCACTCCGGACCGCATCGAGGAAGTCGTCATGGTCGGTGGTTCGACCAGGATCCCGTTGGTGCGCGAAAAGGTCGAAGAGTTTTTTGGCAGGCCACTCCACACCGAGCTCAATCCGGATGAAGTCGTCGCGCTCGGCGCAGCCATTCAGGCGCAGATTCTTTCAGGCGGCTTCAGAGAGATGATGGTGCTCGACGTCACCCCGCTCTCACTTGGCCTCGAAACGTTCGGCGGCGCCATGAGCAAACTCATCATGCGCAACTCGCCCATCCCGACCCGCGCCTCCGAACAGTTCACCACCTTCGTTGATGACCAGACCTCGGTCGACATACACGTCCTTCAGGGCGAACGCGAAATGGCGGAAGACTGCCGCAGCCTCGGCAAATGGAAGCTCACAGACATTCCACCCATGCCGGCCAACGGCCCGAAAATCACGGTGACCTTTACCCTCGATGCCAACGGCGTACTCAAAGTCGATGCCAAAGAAGATCGCAGCGGGAAAGAGCTCAGCATCGAAGTCCAGCCTTCCTCCGGTCTCACCGATGAAGAGGTTGAACGCATGGTTAAAGAGTCCATCGAGCACGCAAAGCAAGATGTCGAAAATCGCCAGCGCATCGACCTCCGCAACGAAATCGACAGCATCCGCCGTGCAACTGTGAAGGCTCTGGAACAATCACAGAATGTATGCCCGGCCGAATTGCTCAGAACAGTCAATTACGCGCTCTCAGATCTGCTGGCCGCGGCAGAGCTCGAAGACATCCACGAGCTCCAGAAGGCCATCGATGGTTTTAACGAAGCATCGGAGCCGCTGGCAAAACTCCAGATGGATGCAGTAGCCAAGACTGCACTGCAAGAGGCAGAAAGCTGATCTCTACTCATTACGCAACATGTTCAACGTCACCTTCAACCACAAAGAATCCGGCGAGACCAAATCCATCGAAGTTGATCCCGAGAAGTACCCTTACTACGACCACGGCGAGCCAGGCAGCCTGCTCGATATCGCGCTCGCACACGGTGTCGACATCGAACACTCCTGCGGCGGCAACTGTGCCTGCACCACGTGCCACGTCATCATCAAGGAAGGCGACGACAACCTTTCTGAATCGGAAGAGCGTGAGGACGATCTGTTGGATATGGCCCCCGGCCTTTCCCTGCATTCTCGCCTCGCCTGCCAGGCGATTGTCGAAAGTGGCGATGTGGCGGTGGAGATCCCCGAGCAGACGATTCACATCGTCAAGGGCGGCCATTGAAGATAGTGCGCAATCTGAAGCCGGTCCTCGCCTGGGCGAGAAACTCGACGTTTTGAGGCGATGCTGCGCTGTCTAGAACAGCAGGGCTGTGGATGAAAAGGACATGAGCTACCTCCGTAGAATGTGCCAGAAAGATTTCCGGTGACTCGAAGACTCGACCGTTGGCGGCAATCAACTGGCTGATAGGATCATCAAGTTCCGGGTTAATATCGTTACCCAACCTTTCGAGGGCGGGTCAAATGACGACATCGTCTCGAGGGCGGGTCAAATGACGACATCGTCATCGGGGACCGGGGCAGCCTCTTCGACGCCAAAAATCCTATTCAGGACGCCTGGATGCCAAGGAAGGCAGCACACGGAAGAATTTCCACACAAATTCGCTTTAGCATTTTTTACAATTGCGACAATAGAATTGGAGGACTGTTTAGGTTTTCCCCAAATGGGAGGCATTTGGTTGGGTAGTGAGCCGAGGAACTCCTTACCCGAATGCGCTCCCTCATCCTGTTCAGTTGTTGTCAAATAATGGCTGGGGAAGGAGGATGAAGCTGTGCTCGAAACGGGTCACCCCATACAGGGGTTCGGTGCACTTTTACACCGCTGGTGTCTGTGCCGATACGCGCTCAGAGTTTTCATGTTGATGACAGTGCTCCTGGCGGGCGCCATGGTATCGATATGCCTTGCCGGTGCTGAGCAACTGGCTCTTGATGTGGAGACCTTTTCCCGTTCCAACAACACTGACTTTGTCGAAGAGAATGTGCGGCTCTTTCAGACCTCCGCCAACGATACTGTTTCCCTGAATGGAGCGGCCACCAACAACCCGACCGCGGCTGCAATCGCGGCCCTTTCGTTAGATGGCAAGCCCATCTCAGAAGAGGCCCATCTTCAGACCCAATCCAGAATTGATCAGAGCGACAGAGCGCGCGTGAATCGAGCAATGGAAGAGTTGGTTCTGGCGCAGAAAAGAAGAGTGGCTTCCGGCAGATTCTGGCCCCACAAATTTGCTCTTGGGACATCATCTGAGATCCAGGGCGGGGTCGCTTCGAGCCCTGTCATTCCCTGTGTGCTTTTTAAGGAAGTTGGCCCTGATTTGACAGGAGAGTCTGCGTGCACGGGTGTTTCGAGTGATGAAAAGAGAGGCGGCAATCTCCCTCAGATCCCCGGCAAGGTGGAGAAAGCCCTGGCCCTTGAGGAACAGGTTCGCGAGATCACGGCCAATAGGTGTTTGAGAAATGCGGGCTAGGCAAACGACCGGGGCTTCGCCCCTGAACAAAAGGACTCCCATCTTTTAAATCCGTAAAGCTCTCCCGTCTTGGCCCACCAGCCTCCGGCCATGTCACTTCAGTGGAGACTTTAGGGCCGCGGCTCGATCTCCAGGTTCTTCATGTATTGAACGGCATCCGCGTTCGTGATGCCTGCGAAATCCCACAGCACGAAACTCGTTTCGCGCACGCCCGGCACGAGTGTAGCGATAGCGTGGGCCTGGTAGTTGCCGCAGCGGGCGAAGACCTTGACCCGCGAGCTGTCGTAGGCTAGCGCGCAAGGGCCGCTACCGCGGCCGGCGGCGATATCGAAATGGCGATCGTAGAAAAGCAGCCACGGTTCGGCATCGCTCAGACTACCGACGGACTTCGAATCTTTGGGGCCGGGATTGAGAAATTCCTGTTTGGATGTCAGAACAACTCGTCGCCTTTTTTCGGGTTCGTTCAGGGCATAGGACGCAGGATAACAGGCCAGGAAAACCGAAGCCTTCATCGGGGCGTCCTGCAGAGGCTCAAAGGTCAGGTGCATGAGGAGCTTGTCATCGTTTGGCAGAAGAGCGAAATCCACAAACAGCCTTCCTGCCGGCATCTCGGCTGTGAACCTCGCCGCGCCGCGTCCGCCGGATTCTGTGCCGAGATAACGAAATCGATAGTGAATGCTCTTGCGCCCCTCCCAGGTCACGTTGAAGAAACCGTCGTGATACCAATTCGTGACGGGCGGCACCCAACCGAAACTGCCAACGAACGCTTTCTTGCCATCTTTGTCCTGCTGCTCGCGTCCGGCGTATTTGATGGCGATGGTCTTACGACTGTTCCGAAAGACGACCGCAATGTTGACGGCAGTCGGGTTGTCTACATCGGTCTTTCGAATGCGCTGCAGCAGATTTGCCGGCCACGTCTGTGATGAAATCTGATCTCCCGGTTGGATGCGGTAGGTGGTTACCGAAACCTGGTCGGCAAGTGAACAAGCGAGTATGGCTGCAAGGATCACTCTTTTACCCCGGTCACTTTGAATGCTTTCTCGGCAGTTGCTCCGGTCAGAATGTCTCTGACCGAGGCCACCCAGTTTCCCGCTTGTGCATCGATGGCCATGGGCAGGTCAATCGAGATCTTCCCAGTCTGAGCACGCAGATTTCTGGTGAACCAGGCTGCCTCGGTACCATCCGGCTTGGTGACGGTTATCCGAAAACAGTGCTCCTCAGTCTGGCCGGCGTCTTCGTGAACGATGGCGGCCTGCAGCTTGAGCGATTTGCCCGCGTTAACTTGATCGTTTGCAGTCAGACGCAGGCCGGTCACCTTGTATGGCAGCACGACGTATAGGCGCCGGGCGCCCGGCTCGAGCGTGTCCTGGACCTGCGTCCCTTCCCCGAGCCATTTGCGATTCCACACTTCGTACACGTGGCCATGAACCGGGAGTCGGACGGTCACTGCTTCCGGCTTGTCTTCTGTCAGACGCGCATACCGATACGAGTAAGTATGCCTCTGGACAGCTACCAGCCATGTTCGGCCATTGCGGTAACAGACCGTATGCGAATCAGGAAGGATTTCGTCCCCCAGCAGGACTTTCGCCGGGGGCTTCAGATCGGTCAGGTTTCGAACGAGGTCCCCGACCACTTTGTAGACCCGGTCGGCCGTGCCGCTGGTGACCATTCGTCGAAAATCGCCGAGAAGGAAATTGCCGTAGACCGCAGCGCCATTTCCGTAGCGATTGAGATAGAAAGCCCCCGCAACTTCACGTTCGACCTTTTTGTGACGGATCTTCAACGTCCCGTAATCCCCTGAGCCGCCCTCGACCGAAACCAGCCCTGCGCCGAGCCTTCTTCCGGTTCTTAGCTTGATGCCGGAATCGATAGCTACGCCCTTGAACTGCGATCCCCGGCTGTGATCCGTTTTGCCGATGCGGATGAAATTCCCGGCGGGCGCGTTCCCGGCTTCAGAGCGGTCGAACCCAAAGACCTCGTCGAGAGGGGATGACTCGTAAGGGACGCAATGTCCATCGAAGACGCCCGCGCGGGCATCCGCGATCAGCAGACCTCCGCCACGGACAAAATCGCGGATCGCATTTGCCTCCGTCTTCAAGATGCTCTGTGCAAGAGGCAGGATGAGGACTTTCGTTCCGTTCTTCTTCAGGTGGCCGTCGGTGATCTGCCAGTTTGAAACGAACTTTGAATTAAGACCGATGTCGTGCACCACGCGGGCCCATGCATCGCGGTTGTACCGGAAGGCCGCGAGATTGAGCCTGCGGTCGGAGAGCCCTGAGACCGCGGCGGCCATGACGCACGGCTTCGAATAGAGAATCGCAATCGGGTCTTCCTGCCGTTCGGCCGCCCGCAGGATCGTGCCGGTACCCGAATCCCGGTACTCCCGGAACAGTTTTCTGAAGAAACGCCCTCGCTCCGTCAGGTAGCGTTCGCATCGCACCTGGAACGTCGACGAGTAGACGGAGATAAGGAATTTATCGCTGAGCGCCTGCAGCCAGATCCACGAGCGCAGCCATTCCTCCGTGTTTCCGTAACCAATCCAGACGCCGTTCAATGCTCCTTTCGGCTGAAACGATCTTTGGATTTCCGGCTTGGCGTATTCGCCGTCCCCGTCCCCGTACAGGCTGGAATGGTTGAGGAGCGGCATGAGCCGCGAAATATCGAAACCGTTATAGATGCCGCCGAACCCCATCCCGCTCAGTGCCATCGGCGCACCGGACGCCTTTCGGACTTCGTCTCTGAAGAACTTCAGGTAGTCCGTCAGTTCCGTCTCCATATAAAGCCGGTGATCGGCCCATGCCGCGAAATGATTCCTGTTACGGGCTTCGGCGAAGGTGTCCGGCACTACCTTCTCCCATGTCTTGAATGAACGTTTCCATGTAGCGTTCAGCGCATTCAGATTGGGGAACGCCTTCTTGAGATGAGCACGAAAACGCACCAGGGTCTGCGGCGATTGATCGAAATCCTGGGGCCGGTCATACCAGCCGAGGGAAGGCTCATCTCCGGAGCTCATTCCGAACAGTTTGAATCGCTTCGCGGCATCGCCGGCTCTCCGGATGTAGCCGGAGGTCTTCGCCCGAAAAGCCGCGTCGCACAGCGGCTCAGGCCGGAGCCGCATATCCATCCCTTTGCGAATGTAGGCATGAATCGGATACACCGATTGCGCGAGCGGTCGCAGGCCCGTGCGAGTGACCGTCTCCACGCTCGCCTCACGCGCCTCATTTGAATAAGGCTGATAGATCTCCCCGGTCTGATACATCGAGTAAACGTCGTAGCCGATGCTGCGCACAAGCTCCAGGTGGCGCCGGTCTGTGTAATGGCTGCTGATGGAATATCCCGACCAGCAGATGAAGGTGTAATCGAGCGGCAGCGGGACATCTATGGTGAAGGGCAACCGCCGTTCGCTCACGGGCTTCCCGCCGGCTGTCAATTCAAAGGCGGCCCGGTGATATGGATTCAACGGATTGAAGGGCGGGATCTGAATGCTTGTCCGGTAGGGCTTGCCAGCCGATGGTGGTACATCAAGTGCAACGCTCTTCTGCACGACGAGCCTGCTCCAGCAATCACGAATTGAAGTCCGAATCGCAACCTGCGCGATCGCGCCTGAACTGTTCTCTAAATCGACCAGAAATTCCGGCGCCTCACCGGGTTTGAAAACAGGCTTCGTGGTGGAAATTGCCGCGATTTCGGTCCCCGACCTGACAGGAATCACCATCGCGCCCCAGTCGACCGTCTTACCATTTTTCAGTAGACGCACCTCGACCGGATGCGCTCCCGCCTGGGTAACGGCAGGCAAATCCAGATTCACGGAAACGGTCGTCGGCGCCGCCTCGATTACTTTCCGCGCCTCACCGACCTTCCGGTGAAAGGAATCGAAAACACAGGCTTCGGCTTCGAGTTTCTCTGCGATTGTACTTTTGACCTTCAGCTCTATCTGGCCCGGTGACTTTCCTGCCAGCGCGGGTTTGTCGTTCTTCAACGCCAGCGAAACAAGTCGGGTATCGGGCTGCTTGCCACCGGCAAAGTAAATCAGCCGGGCGAGCAGCGCGTGCGAGTACTCCCAATACCGGAAGGTGGGAATTGTGGTCTGCTGGACCGGATGAGGGACGAAGCCTTCATGTTTGTAGGGCCGGTTGAATCCAATCCACATGCTCCAGAGACACTCGACTACAGTGCCTTTGCCGAGCCGGCGAAAACGGAGCAATCGCTGGGGTGGCAATTTCTTCAAGTCTTTGGGAATCACTTCCCACGGAGTCGTCGAAAGCACACCGTGTTTGAAGGCGCCGTCCGGGATCGGCTGCATGGCGATTTGATCAAATTTCCTGGACTGTCCGATCCCTCGTAGAAAGACCAGCCCCGTACCTTCGCGCACACGCTCCAGGATCAGATTGCGCATCCGTTCGGGCAGGACGTCCCAGTAAATCCCGGCCGCAAGAATAATGACGTCATAGCTGCGTTTGCCGTCCAGCAACATCGGAAAAGCAGCGGCAGGATCGGGTGCTCTGCCCATCTCGGCCACTTTGGCGAAAACATGCGGGTGGGCCAACGGCAGGTAATCGATGTCGATATCCATACGCTGCTCCAGCTCCAGCAAGTCGGCCATGGCCCGACCGGGGTTGACGCAGAGCGCCTTCACCGGCCCTTTGTGATACGGCCTGGCCCAGCGGGTGTGCGGCGTCGGTTGCCATTCGGCCGGATGCCAGTCGGGCGTCGTACCGAGCGCTCGGGGCGCGCGTTCACCGAATGGCATCTGACTGAATGCTGCCGCAGCCTTGTCGTCGGCCGGTCGCTCGAACTCCGCGACTGCCTGTCCCGCCTCATCCCGAAGCTGAATCATCACGACCTTTCCGGCTGGCGAGGCGTCGAGTCCGATACGGCATTCGGTTTCTTTGCCAGGGACGATCTTAATGTCAGCATGTCCCACCTCCTTGGTCCGAAAACCATCCGGCTCGCGAATCAGAACAGTTGCCGTGCCCTCGAACGGCCGCTCGGCACCGAAGTGCGCGTTCACGGAATTGCCATCGATTTCAATTCCTGCGACGGTGCCGTTCATGCATCCATCGAAACGGGGAAGATTGGCGAACGGCACGAAACGCACGCTTTGACGGAACACGTTCCCCAAATCGGAGAGATTCATCACGCGGTCATCGGGGTCAGCTACTTTCGGGCGGAGCTCAACGGGCCGATAGAAGACCTCCGCGGTGGGAAAACCAGTGCCGAACTGCGCGGACGGAAACCAAGAGTAATAAAGATCCACATGCGGGAAATCGGTCTCCATGCCCGCGCCGAATCCAGCGAGATCCCGGACTCCCACCCAGGGACGGGTCGGCTCCATGAGCCAGTGGTTGACAGCCTTCTCGGATTTCAGCTCGTAAACGGGCGACTGTTGTCTGCTCTTGCCGGGCGGAACGTTGGCCGTCCGATGCACACTCAGATAGCCGAAAGGAAAAGCAAGCTCGCGGCACGCTGCCTGAGGCCCGCCGGGAGAAAGGGTGTTGGTGAGACGAAAGCTGACGAGCGCGAGTTTCTTCCCGACGTTGGTCAGCTCGTACCTGACGAGAATGCTGTTTCGGCCTCGCTGCAAATCGATTGTCTTTCGAAGCAGGACTTCATTCCTCTGCGGTCCGATCTCAGCGGTCGTCGACAGCCGGATGGCCACTCTATTCTCCGACTGTTCGACGAGTTCCCATTCGTAGCGCTTCTTCCATGAATGCTTGCCAAAATCAAGCAGCAGGCCCGAGCCTTGGGGAGCGGTCGTGTCAGAAACAAAGTGGACCAGTTCCTTTTTCGCTGGCTTAAGATAGAACCGCGTCACACGCCCGCCGTGAAAGGGCGCGACCTCCATTCGAATGAACGCATTCTCGAGAACGAGTCGCCCTTCATCGGTGGAGGGATCTCCCACCTTTTCCAGACGGCATTGCGCCGCAGCAGGCGGGCAGAGAGAGAATTGGAATAGCAGACAAAGCAGACCGGGCAATGTTCTCAACCACTTCATGTTTCTTGAACCTCCTGATAGCCCCATCGAGTCCATTCTTCAAAGGGGAGACGGCAAGGTCAAGTTTTTCGTTCTCCATACCGAATCGCCGGCCAATAAGAACCACGATTTTTCCTGTCCCTCATACCGGCCTATACCGTGAAGGTTGTTGAAGAGATCAACTTGCCACCAGGAATCGGATTGGGCGAATGGTTCTGAGGCAATCGTCAGTGTCGGTTTCGCTGGTCCATGGATGCTGGAAAGTCCAATGGAAATAGAGAAAACAACTCAGGCCCGCACCATCTGATTGAGATGAGAATTCTCTGAGAACAGATCTGGCAGTTTCAGGACTTTGGAAGCCGGGGGTTGGAGTAACGGCTTCAGCCGGGCCCTTCCACGTTAACCTCACAGCTTCGCCAGAACCTGCCTGAAGGCGTTACTCCAACTCCTCTCCTGCCGACAGGAGAGATTCACATTCTCTTGGTGCCGAATCAGGAACTCTTATTCAGTGGGATATAACATGATGGGATTTCCTGAAGGTCATGCGACAATCGGGTGGCCAGGACCCCACACCCCTCAACGCGGAATGCTCACAATGCCCAGAATCACCTCTCTTCTCGTAATCTCCGCTGCTGTGAACGTGGTCTTTGCCGAAACGGATGGCGTGCATTGGCCTTCTTTTCGAGGGCCGCAGGCAAGCGGAATCGCGAAAGGCTTTGAAACACCGACCAAATGGGATGTGGCAAACAATGAGAACATAAAATGGAAGACACCGATTCCGGGTCTGGGGCACTCGTGCCCTGTCATTTGGGGCGATCGTGTTTTTGTGACCACCGCTGTCAGCGGGAAAAAAGATCATTCTCTGAAGATTGGACTCTACGGCGCCATCGCGCCCGTTAACGACGGGAGCGTTCACAAGTGGTTTATCTACTGTATCGACAAGAATTCCGGCAAGATTCTCTGGCAACGACTCGGACACGAAAGTGTGCCAAGGGTAAAACGTCACACGAAGGCAACGCATGCGAATTCCACTCCTGCCACGGACGGCAAACACGTGGTGACATTTCTGGGGTCAGAGGGTCTGTTCTGCTACGGAGTATCGGGCAAATTGCTGTGGAAGAACGACCTCGGGGGCCTCGACTCTGGTTACTACGCGGTGCCAGATGCACAGTGGGGCTTTGGCAGCTCGCCCATCATTTACGAAGACATGGTCATCGTGCAGTGCGACGTGCAGAAGAATTCATTTATTGCTGCCTTCAATATCAGTGACGGTAAAGAGATCTGGCGGACACCCCGAAAAGAAGTGCCTACCTGGGGAACTCCGACCGTTCATGCAACCGAAGAGCGCACACAGATCATCGTCAACGGCTGGAAGCATATTGGCAGCTACGATGCGAAGAGCGGCAAAGAACTATGGAAGCTGAAAGGGGGAGGGGATATCCCCGTGCCGACTCCCATCGTGGCTCATGGCATGGTGTTCATTACGAACGCTCATGGCAGGATGGCGCCGATGTATGCAATACGACTGGATGCAGCTGGTGACATCTCCCTTGGAGGAAACAGCACAACCAACAAGCACATCGCCTGGAGCACGCGCCGTAACGGGGCATACATGCAGACACCTCTGGCCTATGGAGAGTATCTGTACAGCTGTACGGATGGGGGAGTCCTGAAGTGCTACAAAGCCAAAACCGGGGAGCTTGTCTATCAGAACCGTCTGCCAGGCAGGCGAACTGGTTTTACTCCTTCTCCCGTAGCAGCGGACGGCAAACTTTACTTCACGAGCGAGCTTGGCGAAGTTTTCGTCCTGCAGACAGGGAAGGAGTTTAAGCTTCTTGCCAAAAACTCGATGGGTGAAATCTGTATGGCCACCCCCGCAATTTCAGAAGGGAAGCTGTACTTCAGGACACGCGGTCATCTGGTGTGTGTTTCAGAACTCATCGAATAGTCCTTGCTCATGATCGAACGCCCCTTACTTGAAACGGAACGCCTGATCCTCCGGCCGTTTGAACTGACCGACGCGCCCGCAGTCCAGCGACTCGCAGGAGAGCGTGCCATTGCGGACACGACTTTGAATATTCCGCATCCCTACGCCGATGGCCTCGCTGAGGAATGGATCTCGGGCCACCAGAAAAACTTCGACGAAGGCAAAGGTGTAAACTGGGCTATCACGCTGCGGTCCGACAGAAAACTCATCGGCTGCATCAGTCTTATGGGCATGGTTCCCGGTCACCAGGCCGAATTGGGTTACTGGATTGGGAACCCCTACTGGGGCAACGGCTACTGCACGGAGGCCGGAAAATCCGTTCTCTCGTATGCCTTCAAAGAGCTGGGCCTGCGCCGAGTCCACGCCTGCTTCTTCGAACGGAATCCTGCGTCCGGACGCGTCATGCAGAAGCTCGGCATGAGACACGAAGGCTGCCGCCGTTCTCATGTCGTGAAATGGGGTGAGCCTGAGAATCTGGTCTTGTACGGGATTCTCAAGGAGAAATGGGCCACCTCTGAATGACCAAACGGATGCCTGAAATCCTCAAAGACCGCATCCCCCCTACTGACGAATGAAGGAGATGATTCATGTATCTGATCCATATGCGACCTGAACAGGTTCAAGATGCTGTTCGCCGAAACGTGCCTGTTTTAATGCCAGCCGGATGTGTCGAGTATCACGGCCCTCACTTGCCGATCGGCACTGATTTCCTCATCGCCAACAGCGTCTGTGAAGCGGCCGAGAAGAGGGTCGAGTGCGTCATGGCGCCGCCGCTTCAGCTTGCGCCCACCATGTCATGGGCAGCAGGGCCCGATGAGGGCGAGATAGATTTCGATCCGGAGGTGTTCTTCGTGTACGCACGCGAATCCATCCGGCGCATCGCGATGATGGGCTTCAGGAGAATCTACATCCTGCAGCACCACCAGGGCCCGGAAGGACTCGAAGTGCTCTGCCTGAAACGGGCAGCAATGGATGTCGTACGAGAAACCGTTCATGGGTGGGGATCGGGTTGGGGAAAGGGCTCGCCTGACGAACTGCCGAACCCGAATATCTTCTCATGGATTCAGGTCGCCTACATCAACTCATTCTCTGAGCTTCCTGGGCCCTATCCCGGGCAGATACCCATTGGTCATGCAGGTAAAGGAGAGACCCAACTGATCATGGCACACCTGCCGGACACCGTTCGCATGGAGGCCCTGGACACCCTCGACCATGTACCCCAATGGCTGCACGACTCAAAAGAGGCGGACGCTGAAGAAGGCCGTCAGTGGCTGGAATTCTGTATCGAGGGCTGGGTCAAGGAGCTGGCGAAGGGCACCGATCCCCCAGAGCAAGAGGATTAGTTTGCGAACTGGCAAGCAAGCATCTACGGGAGGCGCCGGGGTTGGAGTAACGGCTTTAGCCGGGCCCTGGCACGTTAGCCTCACAGCTTCTGCAGAACCCGCCTGAAGGCGTTACTCCAACTCCGGCCGTGCCACCTACAGAGGTGAGCCCGTAGCCCAAGCTGCTGCCAGCTTGCAGTCAATGCATACGAACTCGGATACCGCGTGCTGCCGAGTGAACGTCCGCGCGATTCGCGGTCTCTCAATCATTTAAGGACAGGCTCAATTAAGCGGCGATGCCCTTCCATCGTGGAGGCCAGGACTTCATCCGGCTTGCGGCTGCCACCGATGTCTTCAATCTCGTACATGATACATCTGCCATAATGTGTTTGATCGATCACATCTGCGACGGCTGACCATTCCACGGTACCTTCGCCCGGCGGAAGATGGATGTCCCGTTCGCCGTCATTATCGTTGAGATGAAGACTGATGAGGCGGTCCCCAACATTGCCACATACTTCATGCAGATCACCGGCAATGTTCGAGTGACCTGTATCGAGGACGAATCCAAAGGCAGACGGCGAGGTTTGATTCACCCGCCGAAGAACATCAATGGCCCGGTGCCCCGGCCGGCTGATGGTCCCATTCTCGAATGCAATTTTGGCATCGACCGATTCCGCGATCATCAGCAGTTGTTCGAGCGATTCTGCCAGCCGCGTCTCCGATCCCTCCAGATCTTCATCAAAAGGAGCGATGAGAAGGCCGTGCGAGACAACCACCGATGCTCCCAGATGCTCGGCAAGCTCGAGGCAATTGCGCAGCGATTCGATCTGCCGTCTCTGCCCATCCCGGTCCTCCCCGCCCAGGCTGCCGACATCCGGTGAATGGATGGACCACACCTCAAGCCCAAGACCGTCAGACACGCGCAGTAACTCTTCAATCGAACTCTTGTTGGTCTCGTCAAAATGCTTCCGGCCCTTGTACAGATTCAGCTCGATAGCCTCAAAGCCCATTTCGCAGACGATCGGCAGATGCAGGGAAGGCTCGAACCTGCCCGGATGCCAGAGCCCAGTTCCAATTCCTACTTTCATTCAATGACCTCCTTGCGCGTGAATGTTGTGTTCGTTGCCTCGTGGGGGACGGTCGCCCTTTATGCTCATCGGGTGGACAGTGCCTGCAAGCCTGTCAGCCGAGGCTTGAAGAGCAATGTGGCCGTTTTTCCGTCTGTGAATTTGATCTCGACTCCGAGCTCTTCCCCTCGGCCGATGGGCTTAATGGATGCCACCCGGCTCTTCCCTTTCAAAGGTTGAAGTACTGAAGAAAAGCGTCGTGATTCGCCGCGGGAGCGAATGAAAACGCTCGGAGTGTCTTCGCCGACCTTCCTCGTCTCTCCGTTGTTCATCCCCGTCAGCCCGGTGTAAATCTCCCCTTCCGTACCTGCATGCCAGAAGTCCAGGGACAGCTCATTGGGCAGCTTCCATTGCAGACGCAAATCACCGGAGCCTGTCACGCGTTGCAGATTTCTGATGTTTGGGTAATTCGCTTTATCGCCGAGAGGTCTCGAGGTTTCCTGAAACTTCCAACCCTTGCCCGGGCTGAGCTTTCCGAAGTTGTGGTAAACGAAGTCATAGGTATGGGTTTTGTTCGAGCTGAGGTCATCCAATATCACGACCGTCTCTCGAATCAGGAACACAGCTCTTCGGTGAGTGACATCCGGATAGTGGCCTTCGACCTCCGCGGCAATGCCCTGGCAAAGGCCCGCTTCAGTCTTCATTTCCGGTCTCCAGGCAATCAGTTGGCCAATCGCAGGTGACTGATTGGCTCCATCCACCATCACCACGTTGTTCCCCAGAGAATCGTGGCTGATGAAGGCCATTGCCTTCTCATGACCACGTTCGTAATTTGAGGGAGCGTTGTAATTGGAACCCGGTCCCTGTGTGAAGCAGTGTCCGAACGCCCACAGGGTTATCTGCAATCTGTCCAGCGCGGCATGCATCGGATTCTCGCCGTAATCCAGCGTCAGGTACACTTGTTCTTCCGGCACATTACCGGAGCGCAGGATGGCAAAGCCGGCTTGGGGGAACAGCGTCGGCTCGGTCTTGATCGCTTTTTTCCAGGCGTCCTTTTCCGGTGGCTTTGCTTTCAACGATTTCAGAAAAGTATGCGGCGTGGAACGCGCTCCAGCCTGATACAGCCACTCCTCATTCGGGAAGAGATCGTAAACCACGTCACAGAGCGGGCTCGGATGCACCGACATGCCGCAGCCATTGTCGCCGGTGACGGGTACGTATCCCGACAGCGTCGCTCTCTCGTAAGGCATTCGCAGCGCTGCTTTGAGCAAGTCGTAGGGGAAATCGATGGCCAGCCCGGAGTTCCGCACCAGCGGGACCGCGTGAATGTATTCGTTCATGGATGAGTAATGATAATTGAGGGGCCGGCCTTCAGATGAAAAACCGTCAGGCTTGATATCGGTCAACCGCTTCATCAGACCGCTGTCGTAAGCGAGGCCCCGGTAGAGGATGTTGGCGTCGCCGCAGCTCAGCCCGGCGAGAATGAGATCATAATTGGTTAGGTCGGTCATGTTGAAGAGGCCGCCGGGGAACTTGGCCAGTTCGGCCGCCGCAGGTATGACGAAACCCTCATGGACTTTTCCTCGTGTCTCTTCTGTCCACGACGGCGATTCAGAGATCATATTGAGCAGTCTGAAGTGGCCTTTGAGGAGGAAGTTTGTGCCGTACGTCGAGCCATGCGCGATGCGAGAAGCAGCGAGCAGGTAATTGCCACGAAAGAACGGAACATCGTTGTGCATTTCTGTCCAGGGCAACTTTTCGTATTGCTCCGAATAAAGCAGAAAGAGCTCGATGGCTCTGCGCGCGTACTTTTCATCCCCGGTGAGAAGGTACACGACGCCGAGGTCATCCAGACCGCCACGGCCTGATGTCGAGGAGCCCATCCACAGCTTCCACGCGATTGCGGCTTTGGGAGTGCCGAGCTCATGCTTTCCACATTTGTTGCACTTCACGGCCGGCATGATCGTCGTGACCGACATCCGGCCATCGCAGTCCTCATTCGCACAGACATCTCCCCGATAACCGGGGTGCGCCCACGCGCGCTTTCCCGGAATGGCATCCAGCTTCACATCAAGAAACCAATCCGCGTTTTTCTTTCGCCGGTCGAATTGAAGCCACTGGCGGCCCTCCTTGCGGCCGAGCATTTCTTTTAAGAGTGACAGTTCATTCTGAGAATAGATGACCTGCCGGCGGTAGTCTTTTTTTAGAGGCTTGGTCAGCCGGCTTGTGGCCAGGTAGGCCGCATCTGTTTCATCCTCCGGTATGAATGCCAGAATCAGATCCTCTTTGGTGAGATCAGGAAGCCCCGCTGCCTTCTGTTTTGCGCGCACGGTGAAGGTCTGCGTTTTGAAGGGAGCGATCTCCACCTGCGTCGGATCGACCGTGACCTCAAACGCCTGATGCGAAGAACGAACTGACACGTTTACCTTGCGTTTTCCCGGCCCGAGGTTGGCCAGGGGATACTCGATTTCATAGCCATCGTCAGCGCGGCGCGGAAATGTAACCGGCGAAATCCACCACGGCTTGAGAAACAGATAGTCCGGCACCAGCTTCATCTCGCGCAACTCCACGACGAGATCTTCTGCGCCGGCCCCGATTTCCATATTGAGAAACGTTTCGTGTTCCTGGCCGTCCTTGCTGTTCCACGGGAGCCACGCCGGCACATCGAAGACGATCTGCATCACATGCCACTGATCCCTGGCCGTTGTCGGTAGGCCGATGTGCCACTGGTGAACTTTGGACTGCCTCGGCCCGGAACGATGCCCAAATGCGTTCACGTTGAAGAGAAACTGAATTCGTCCGGAAGTAATGCGGTAATCGAACAGAAGGCGGTCGAAATATCGAAGACGTTTCAGGGGCGGCGCCTCCTGGGAGAGTGAAAGAGTTGATGTCTGCCCCCGTGGAACAGTCCAGACAAGCAGGCTGCCTTTCGTCTCAATGCGGCCATTGGTGACCGTGAAGGTATCCTTGATTGGAAGACGATTCAGATTCACGACCGGCTCACGGGCCGAGATGAACTGCAGGCTGATGAGGGTGGCCAGTCCGATGATTTTCATAGATGCCGATCGCTGGTGTTGCGGGTTCGCCGATTTCGCGGAGGTCCACGAAAGGCTATTGCTTCAGCGGAATCCAAATGAAATGAAGATGCAATCCTGAATGTGGCTGAATGCCCCGCTTTTATCGGAAACTCTCGAAGTGCACCAGTTGTGCTGTCGGGAACGCCGCGATCGGCTCAGTACGCGATATCTACTGCGTTACTTCGAGACTCGCCTCTCCCGCGACACCGGTGGCGACGTCGCGGAGCTTGACTTTCCAGGCGCCGGGCTGCGCATTGTATGCAAGAGGAATTTGAGCGGTACCGGTACCCTCTTTTGTGGTGAGGTTATATCCGAGTATCTTTTCCTCAGTCCCGTCCGGCCGATGAACGGTTACGCGGACAACGTGCCTGCCCGGAAGGCCCTTCGATGTCTTGAAAGTGACTGGCAGGTCCACCCGCTCACCGCGACGAGCCTGCTTTTGGTCTGCACTCGTGATGGCCAGAACCTGGTAGGGAAGACAGGAGTAGATGTTGACGAAGCGCTCGCCGTTGAAAACAGCGTCGAACTCTTGCGTCTCGCCGAGGTATTCGCCGGTCCGCACTTCATAGACATGCCTGGGCTCTTGCATCGTGATCCGCGCCTTTGTCTTCTTGTAGAAGCGCGGGGAATGTCCCGCCCGCGCGGACACGCCGAGATAATGGTTGTCTCCGTCGCGGAATCTGTGCAGTCCGTAACGGCGCCGTGGCCCTTCAGACGCCAGTGTTGCGAACGGTTTCAGCTTTGACTCACGCAACACGTAGTGCAGTGCAGTGCAGTGCGAATCGCCTCCCATGCCGCGGCCGCGGGACGGAGTCGGGTGATTTCATTCACATCCGGAAAGATACAATTGAGGTGAAGCGAGAGCCCATTGCCGAATCGATTCAAGATAAAGGCCGGGCCGCCCAGTGTTTCGTTACCCCATTTTCCGAGTGCTGCGCCGGTCGTCAGCTTGAGGTTTGTTGGTCCCACTACTATCGGCTCAAACTCAATTGCGTCCTCTGAGTCTGGAATCTTGACGCGTGCATTCAATCGCAAATCCTCCTGGTTCTCCTTCATGAACGGCGGCTGAAATCCTCCAGTGCGTTCGATACCCAACACTTCATCAAGCAGTGGTGTTTCGAGCGGCCTGCCGTGCACGCTCCGCGTCGCAGTGTTTACGCAACTCACCATCACTCCGCCCTCTCTGACAAATTCCTTCAAGGTGGCGGCCTCACTTTCCGACATAGCGGTCGAGTAAGGCAGCAGTATCACTTTCGGTTTCCCGAAGCGGCCGAACCCGCCTCTATGCAGGTCGCCGTAACCCAGGTAATGAGGGCGAAGGCCCTGATAGCTTGCGACGAGGCCGTGGAATGCGTGGCCCTGGCGTCTCGGCCAATCCATCATGGGTCCGCCTGTCCCGCCGCGGGATTGAAATGTTCCTCGCTTTTTTGTCCCCGCCCACCATTCCATGCCGTAAACGAAAAAGCTCGGCCCTGACCAGTGGATCGCCACACCATCCCGGACGCTGTGCCCGAGCAACAGCTCGGCAGGTCCTTTACGGACCTTGTCGAACTCGTCGAAGAATCGCTGCGGCCCGGGGTTGAGATTGCCCCACGGGTCGGCCATCGGATAGCCGGGAGAGGTAAAGTGGCCAACTCCCCACGTGTCGCGGACAAGGAGATACCAGGGGTGCGCCTGCTGCTGTGAAGGATTGAAGTTGCGTCCATAGCCGCTGCCCCATGCAACCACTGCGCCCGGCTTGCAGAAGCTCTGCCACTCGTCGAGGTCCCGGTAGATCTTGTGACGTCCACCGGCTTGCGACATCAGCCAGAAGTCCATGCCATTGAAAGGCGTCATTTTATGAACACCGCTGAACCCCACCTCGGCCTGCGGATCGATGCTTTTCGCTTCGCGGCCCATCTGTTCGGCAAAGTCCGTCATCTGCACGACCTTGTAGGTCAGTGTATCCACAGCGCGGGGCCAGTCTTCGACCTTGGGAGGGGTAAAGTCCTTATCGATCACATTCTATTCGACTTCATTGAAACCTTTGTAGCGACTGCCCCATTCCGCGTTGAGGGCATCTATCGTTCCGTAGACCTTTCTCACGTATTCCTTGAAGCCGGCGATGGCGCCATCCGAGAAACTGGCGTTGGCGTTCCCGTAGGAATATTCATCGACGAGCAGGCATTCCTGGGCCCAGCCAGCCGAAGTGCCTGCGATGAGCTTGCGCACGTCCCTCTTGCGCCTCTCGATAAACCTGGGGTCATCGAAGCAGGGATTGCGGACGAAGACCGGTTCAGGCTTCTCCTTCTTTTTCGGCGGCTTTTCTTCTTCGACAAGCGGGAAGTCATCGTCCAATCCCAGATCGTCCACTTCCGCCTCGTTACCGATCCCGGTATCGGTAGCAGCAAGCAGATCTTTGGCTTTGTTGCCGGCCTCCTTTGCCGCCTTCTCTCGTGCCATCTTCTCAACCACTTCCTTGGGAAGAGCGAAGGGATCATTAAAGAAGCCGGAAAAGTTCTGCAGCCGAATATCGAACCAGGCCCAGACGTATGGATCGTAAGGGCCCACGTGATCGTCCATCACCATGAAATTCATCGGAAGCCAGTTCTCATTATCAAGGAGACTGAATCTGAATTTGTTGGCACGTTCCGGCGTGCGCGCGACGAGCAAGGGTACGCGATGCTCACCGATAATTCTGCCATTCAGTTCCGCACCGACCTGAACGACGTTCATCAGGTGAAGGGAGCGAATCAGCGGAAAGACGAACTCTGCGGTTGCGGCGTTTTCCTCGAGGACGAGCACTTTGGACTCCGCGGCTACCAATCGGAGTGAGCGGTCGGTGCACTTGAGGAACGCGGTCACCTCGTTCGCGGGAGGCCGATGGTCGAATTCCAGGCTGAACGACACCCGTGCCGTGTCGTTCTGATAAAGCCTCAGCACCTTCCCCTTCTTTTCGTGTTCAATTCTGACGTTCCCGACGTTGGCTGCCGGTGTCATCTTTAACTCCTTACGAATCCACGCGGCAGTTTCTCCCTGCCGATTCTCAATAGCCGCGGAAGTCAGGTAAGTGCCGGGTGGCACTCCGTCCGCGGCGAACACCAATTCCATTTCGCCGCCCGGCGGAACGTCGATGGCCTGTCCGGATCGGTGTTTTTCTGAGAAACGATCGACCGCGTGAACCATGTAGACACTGTAATTCGTCCGGTAGGCGCTGGGGTACGTGGCAAAGCGGTCCAGGTGCGCGCTGAACCGTAGAGTGCCTTTCAGCGGCACCTTCGACCCGTTCCTCACCGTAATCCTCTGTGGACTGCGCAGGCCGTCTCCGGACTTCCAATCGATCTTCACGCCCGAATCGCGCCGAGTCAGGCTGACGATTGCCCGGTAGAGTTCTTCCGACAGTTGAAGCCCTCGATAGTAGTCTCCACCTTTGACGATTCCGAGCTGCCCTTTGCCGTAAGTAAGAACCACTGGCTCGGTGTCCGTGGGGTCTACATCGTTCTCTTTCAGGATCTGGGGAATGTCCGGAAGTGTTGCCGGCGCCCAGAACAGCAGGCCCGCTCTGCGCTCACTGACTTGGCGCAGGATCTCTTGCTGAACGTCCTCAGGAAACCAGCCCCAGAACGTCCCTGCGAGCAGGATCAGATCGGACGGCTGATTGAGGCCACGCCTCATGGCCCTTACTTCGTCAGGCGGTGCGCGAAATACTTTCTTCTTCTTTGATTTGAGCGCCGTCGGGTTCGGATACCCGTGTCCTCCGACCAGAACTGGAACGATGTCCAGGTCCAAAAGCTGTTTCAATTCACGGGCTCGCCGGCCCTCGGCAAACGGGACGGACATCAGGACCTTGAGCGGTCCACCGGGAAGGGACTCAGAGATCGGCAGAAGGCCGCGGCTCTTCGGAAACTTGTCGAACGGGACAGCAGAACTGTGTGGATCAAATGAGTTTGGTTTTCGTGTCCGCTCCCAGCGATAACGCTCGAACACCTTGCCCTTTTTCGCAATCGCACGTTCCAGGCCGGGCAGGTAGAAGCCGGTGCCGAAGTCAACGACGAGAGGAGCTTCGAAACTTCCAATGTCTTTCCCACCCTCAGTCGCGCGAAACCGGATCAGCCACGTACCGGCCAACGGAGGAGTGAATTTCACCGCTGTCGCTTTCACCGCACTCGGCCCCGCGTCGATCGTGTGCTTGCCGAGGTCGACCTGGGGCTCCGGATAGAGAAGCCGAGTCGCTTTACCGTGAACAGTAACAGTGCGCCTGGTAGTCGCTCTGAAGTGGAGCTTGAGCGGAATCGGTTTACCTGGCAGAAACGCCTTTCGCGTCAGTGTGACTGCAGATACGCCAGCGTCCCCCAATCCGGGAGCTTCGTCGGTCACCTCCTCAGCAGCCTGCATCTCCTGCTCGATCGTTTTCTTGCCAGTACGCACGGGAACCTCCGGCGCCGGAGGAAACGCGATGGCAACCGCGATGCCCGCCCTGTAATCCGATACGAAAGTGAGGTCGTTGACAAACATCGTGCGGGTACTGGTTTTCCATTGCTCCCCAGGGCCGAGCGTGATCTCGGTCGTCACGAATCCCGGTTTCTTCGAACGCGAGATACACGAGAGCCAGGAAGCGTCCATTTCAGTCACCACCGCCATGCCTTTGCCGGTATTGGCCAACCAGGAACCGCTGGTGTCGTACTCATACGAGAAGCCCTGTGCAGTCACACCCTCGATGGAAGGGACAAGACTGCGGGTGGTCGTTTCCGCCATCGCAAAGCGGCGTCCCAGAAGAAGACAGAACGTGGCATTGGAGTCTCCAGTATTCGAGACTTCGTAATCAACATGGAGAACGGCCTCTTGGGGATCCGGGCGAATCGTCTTCTTAATCCGAAGACGATGGGTCTCGTCCGATCGGAAATACGGAATGTCGAGACGCCGATGCGGAACCGCTCCAATAAGCGGATTCTCGGGAAGATGCGCCAGGTAAACAGCAGCGCCAGCCACGCCTGATTTCACGATTTCATAGCCGGTAATCGGAACCGTTCGACCGTCCTGAAACACGGCCTCTTCATCGAGCCTGATGTTTGTGAAGGTCCGTCGGAACGCCTTCACGAAAATGGAATCGACAGAGCCAGGCCCTTCCCTGGAGAATGCGACCTTCAGCGACTCTGTCTCTAAGACAGTTTCAGCGAGGACGTCTAATCCCGCGCCGGTAAGACCAGAAAGCGCGCAAAGTAAAGCTGAGACGTTCATCCGTTGTCGACGATAGTGTGTCATCGCGATTCAGAACTCCGAAAGATCTCTTCACTGATCCATGGGCAGGTAACCGCGATCAACATTCAGGATGAGTATTGCCATGGCGGTGCTGTATCCCTTACCCATGCCAAGAATGGTGTTCCCATGTCCAGGGGGAATGGGAAAGGCCCCGTCCGGTTCTTGCCGTTCTTTGAGAATCTGGAACAGACGAGTGAAGTACTTCTGAAATGTTTTTCCCTTGTCTCGCTGTCTGCTTCGATAGAGTCCCCTGATGGCGAAGAAGTTTGACTCGTAAAAGTTCGGGCCGTACCAGCGGGGACGATGCCTGGACAACCAGTCCTTGGCAAGCTCGAGACGCGATTCGTCATAATCGAAGAGTGACAGGACCGCCATTCCGGCCGCGGTAGTACTCAGGACGGGAAGGCCGTGGGCGTCCACTGAAAAACCACCGATCTCGTGCGGCTTTTTTCCTTTCCTGGTTTTCTGGCTGGCCAGCATGAACTCCACCGCACGCTCCGTTGCGCTCCGTGAGACCCTGATCCCCCTGAGTTCCGCACTTCGAAGCTGGAGCAGAAACCATGCGGTGAGCATTCTATTGTTCACTTTAGTGGTGCCGTTCGGACGCCATCCGCCAAAGTAATCGCCGCCGACACCCTTGTCTTGTATCTGCAGGCTGTATGCAGTCGACTTGAGTGCCTTGTCATAGACCTTTAGGTTTTCTTTCTCATTGCTGAGAGTGCCAATCAGTTCGATGAGTGAAAGCGCCACTAACGCATGGTCGGCATGAGGCTCCTCTCTCCCGCCAAAGAAGGCTTCCGGGCTGTTCTTGATGATCCAGTGGATCGTCTGAGTGAGTTTTGCGCCGTACTCGGGATGAGTGGGTTGAATTCCCGACGACAGGCTGGCGAGCAGCATCAGGGCTGAGACTCCTTTTTGCCGGCTGTTGCCTACCGCCCCTTCTTTCTGGATGCCGTAAAGATATTGGAGGCCCCGGTCGACCATTGCCCGCCGTGTCTTTTCGCGGAAATTATCGGTTGGGTCGGACTCGCCGGTCACAGACCTGTGCCACAATGATGGGGTCTGGCCGCACAGACCGGAGATCACACAGATGCTGAGTATCCAGCAGCAGAGGGACGAATTCAGTGGGCGCCGGCGTCTCTGAAGACTCATCGTGCCTCCTGCAGAATTCGATTCAGATACAGATAGCATTCGTCCTTGAACAACATGGGCATGTTGCCTGCCCGGGCCCTCTTCAACTCGAGATAAAGGTGGCGCGGGATCTTGAGATCGGCGAGTGCATCTCCGGACAGGGCAATCCCGCCAAGACCGACCCGGTCCAGGGCCAGGCTTGCTTTCCTGCGATTCAATTCACTTTCTCCCAGGGCCCAGACCAGGTTGTCGGACCGGTGGCCCGAAAGCTCCAGGACCCTGGCCGCGAGGGCCCGATTCACCATCTGTTTGTCCTTCAGGATTTGCTGTTGACTCCTGATTTTGGCACGAAGCAAAGCCCCGCGGTCCATGGCGGGCATCCAGCCGTAAAACTCTGCAATGTGCTGTGTGATCTTCTTGTCCCGTGGTATTGCCAGAGATTTCAAGTCATGCAGCAGCGTGTTGGATTGGGTGAACAGATCATCACGGCCCTCAGCATCCGTTTCCGAGAGCACAGTGCAGTCCTCGAGAAACTGAATCCCGATTCTCGCCGCCTTTGGCAAGCGGGCAAATTTCTTCAAGGTCGCCATCAGCGGCGGCACCTGTGACTTGAGGTCCTTCGGATTACCACCCTCTCTCAACGACTCTCGGATTCTGTAAAAGCTGTAGAAAATCTCTCCCCAGGGACCGGCGGAATCGTCCGGGTCGTCGACCAGATCTGTCAGAACCTCTTCCCGGTCCTGAAGTCGCTTCTGAACTGACAGGGCCGCGATGAGCGCTTCCATCTCTTTGCGATACTGGTGGGACATATTCTGTTTCTGCATCAGGTCTTTCAGGCCCTGAGGGCCGGGCGACCTGACGAATTGAGTGATGGCCCCGAGGGTTTGGTCCAGGGTTTGATAGTCCTTTATCTTCCCCAGCCATGCCTTCAGTTGAAGCTTGTCGCGAGCCATGATGCTGAGGCCACTGCCAAAGGCCACCTGCCTGAATTCGGTAAAGACATGGATAGCTCTGGCTTCTATCCGTTTTTCAAATTCCCGGATGACCTTCGCCAAGAGAAGATGAGAAACCTGCACGGGGGACAGCCCCGATTCATCGCCAACGTGATAGATGCTATGGAGCTCGAGGATGTCGAGAGTCTTCAGCACCGCCAACTGGACCGCCTTCAGCAAGACCTTCATCTTGAGACTTGGGTAAAGACTCCGAGGATCCTTCTTCTCCTCGAGACGAGCTACCTCGTCCTTCATCGCTTTCCTCAGGCTGTCGATTCCTGACAGCAGTGACTGGCCTCGAGATCGGATATCTCGGGCGAGCGCGTCAAGATAAGCCTTGACGCCCGGGAGCATCGGTTCGGACAAGCGCCCACATTCTTCTTCGAATGAGATCAGAATTTCCGCCAGTTGCGCCGGCTGAAGATCCTCCGGAACGGACCAGGATTCGAACAGAGAGAATCGTTCGAGAAATCGAGCATATTGTTTCCGAAGTGCGCTCCCCGCGAGGGCCGGCCTCATTTCGACCAGGGCGAACCGGAGTTCCCTGATTCCCAGCCAATGGTCTTCGAATTCAGGTTGCCCGAATTTGAATTTCTCTGACACCAGCCCAAGCCGAGCTTGTTCGGACTGGCTCCGTGCCCGGTGAAGGGTCTGATAAAGCAGAAAGTCTGTTTCCGCCCGTTGCCTGGCCGCTCCGTCTCGATCTCCGAGTGGCCGAAACTTGCCCGCCTGGCCAGTAAAGAGGTGAAGGAACTGGTAAGACCTCTGAAGAATGAGAATGTCGTCCTCAAGAATATTGTCTCCCAGTTGATAGATGCCGACGGCCAGGGGCAGCAGGTCGTCACGATCAATGCCGCCTACGGTCAACAGTGCCTCGCGGAGGATGGAAGGATCAGCCGCTCGTTCACTGACCGCGCCAACGGCTTTGGATTGCAGCGTTGCTGTCACCTTCTTTAAGGCGGGTACGATATCGAGGAGTCCGGTCATGGGGTCTTCTGCCTGAAGGGATGTCTCGATGGTCTGGCGTGTCGCTTCAGGAATTTCTTCCTTTAGTTCATTTTCGAAGTAGGTCTTGGCTTCCCTGAGAATTGCCTGGCAATTCACTGTGAAAGCAGGATCTGACCATGCCTTTTCATCAGCATCAGCGAGGTCCCTGGCGAGTCCGGAGACCAGGTATCCTGACAGTTCGCGAACGGCGCACCTGTAATCCGCCTGGACCCTGTTAACGGCCCTGGTCTGTCTGCCGATGGACTGTCCGAGAGCTCTCTCGAGTTCCTGCAGTTTCGCCCTGGGATCTTTTGAGGTCAGGGCCGCTTCGAATTGTTGCGGGAACCTGTCACTGTCCGCGGCGAAATTAGACCAGCATGCGGCGTATTCCCCAAACCGTCGGAAACGTGGGAGCAGAAGAGCATTCTGAAAATCAAAGAACCAGTAGGCGCCGTACCTGAATGGCTGGGACAGGCCGCTCAGTTCTTTTGATATCTGCTTCACCAGGCCCTGGTGTTTCGGGCCCAACGCTTCTTTCCCGTCCAGCGCGTCGATGAGTATCATTGCCTTTCCCTTCGCCGAGAGAAGTTTCTTGAGGCGTAGGGCATGGTGCTCCAGAGTCGGGAGGCCACGTCTCGGGTCATTATGGTGGGGGCTGCCGTTGTAGCTTCTTAGCAGAAACCTCAGTTGGCGGTCGAAGGAGTTGGTCGCAATCTTGAGCGAGACCGCTCGTGAAGAGCCCTCCTGGTCTCTGGTGTCTCTCGCGACCATCCTGAGGCGGATCGTATTTGAGTTGCCGGACAAGAGATCGGCGATGGGCAGTTGGACTCTTCCTTCAACTGTTTTGGCCCCGTAGTTTTCCACGTCTACGTCTACTATCGCCTTTGCCTCATGGCCCCTTGCCCCTTCGCGCTGGGCGATGATCTGGAGCTCGGACAAGCCGAGGTCATCCTGGGCCCGGTACTCGATTTCCAGGGAATCGGTAACGTAAAATGACTTTCCGTCGATCTGGCTCTTGATACTGATCGAAGGAAGGTTGTCTGCTATCGATCGAATGTTGTATGGCAATTCCTGTTTGCCGGGCACGCCATCATCGGAAAGAAGGTCGAGCCGGATTTTCTGGTTTCTGGAAATGATCAGGTGGAGGACTGCTTCCGTTGGATTCTTTCTGTTGATCCTGAACCGATAGTTTTCTTCATCCGTAGAACCAGTGGCTTTCGAAAGGGGCACATTGCTGGTTGCCTTGATCTTGACCTTAGTCCCTTCCAGGGCGGTGATCGTCCTGCCTTTGAGCACTTCGGTTCTGGTCTTTATCCGGGAATACCGGGGATAGTGATATGTCACGACGGTCCGTGCCACGCTGGGGCGCGGCAGTACCCTCACCTGGTATCGTTTGCTCCGGGCGTCGCCCATGAAGAGATACCAGGCGAAGTCTTTTTTCAGATTCTTCAGGCTGACCTTCCAAGTACCTTCGGGAGTCGCTTCCAGGGCCCGGGTCACCGATCCGTCTGAGTGAACTAATTTCAGGAGCGGCTTTGGCTGATCGACCTCTCGGCCCTGAAGCAGGGCCTTGAGTAACAGGTCGTCCCCCGACCTTAATGGTTTTTCCGGCAGCCCTTCGACCTCGAACCAGGTCGAAGAGGGCCGCATATGATTCCCCTTCGGATCGAGGAATCGCTTCCACAGAAGTGCCATCCGGAACGTAGGAGCCTGGGACAATACCAACCAGACCGCGGCCAGGAAGAACGCGGCAAAGGCCATCCGAAGAGATTTCTTTTTCTTTACGTATGAGGAGGGCTGCGACTCTCTCCACCTCTGCACGGTTGACTGCCGGGATGCCTCTACAAAAAAACTGGATGAGCGGTCGTCGTACGAGAAGTCGAGGACCGTTTGAAGGGACTGCCGCTTGTCCCCGCTCCGCTGATCGAGAGTCCTGGCCACCTGATCGTAATTGGCCCTCTCAAGAACCCGGGCCAGGAACTTCACCAGGAGACAGGCGCCGAGAAGGCCAGTCAGTATCGGAAGAGATGTCCGCCACTTGCCGGGTACATCCACAAGCCGATCGAAAACAAATGCGAGAAGGATGACGATCCCAATGATCAGAAAAGTCTTGCTGAGCAGCCCTATCCCAACCCACAACCTGGTCTGTCTCCTGAAGCCGGAGATAACCTTTGAGAGCTCCCGGGGAAGTTGGGGAGGCAGTTTGTGATACAGCTTGGAGGTCATAAGGGCAGACCAGAAATTTTTCGAAGAGACCAGTGCAAGGTGCCTGTAACTGCGATCAGGCAGAGAAGAAGCCAGTGGTCCGCGAGCGGGTATCGCTCCGCGGTTGAGCGATACCAGGCTTCCGGACGTATCGAATTCAGTTTCGACCCGGCCTGACGAAATGACAGGTATTGTCCGCCGGATGCTTCGGCGAAATCACTCAGGAACTTCTCATTGAATTCAAAATCGATCTGTTCCAGACCAGGATTGGATATTGCATGAAAGACCGTAGATTCCCCGGATACGCTGATCCTTAGCTCGCCTGTTTTTTCAGGAACCAGCCTGCCGATCCGATTCTCCACCCCTGGTTTCAGGTCCAGGGCTGGGGAGTCTGACAACTCGGCCCGGCTCGCTTCTGTCAGACTGATGAGCAGGTTCTCTTTGTGCGAGACCGGCAGCACTGGATAGGGAGTGAGCTTTGTCTCTTCAGTTGGAAACAGCGGGGCTACTGCCTCTTCGACCAGTTGTGTCAGCAGGCGATCCACTGCCTTGGCTTTCTGGTATTCCCGCAACGGGTAGATTCCTTTGATGCCCCAGATAAAGACTTTGCCTTTACCATAAAAACCCAATGAGAGAATGGGCTTCCCGCTCCCGTTTTCGAGTATTGAAAGGTCCTGACGCGGGACCTCGAATGCCATTTCGCATGCGCCCAATGAAGAGATGATGCGCGCAGAGTGCGGGCCGTCGAATCCCAGGCGGAGAAAAGGCAGATGCTGGGCCTTATCCGATAGACGAAGCCGGGCGTCCTGGAGGGTGGCTGCTTTTTCCGGCCAGCCGAACTTCGCAGCCAGCGCTTTCTGATAGGAATCCCTTTCTTCCGTGAGAATCAGGAGACTGCCTCCTTCCTGGGTCACATAGCTGTAGAGAGTGTTGATGTCTTCGGCGGACAGTCCTTTGAAGGGCGCGCCCTGAAGAATGACCAGCCGGTTCCTGCTCCATTGAGCAAGGCTCTTGGGGATAGATCGAGGAGAACCGCCACGGCCGGGTGGCCCCTTCTCGATGCCGGAGTAAATCTGGCGACTCTCTATCTGTGCCCGTTCGAGGGCCAGGTGGAGAAAGGTCGTATCCCAATCCGGCAGGTCACCGATCATGAGGCTCGCCGGGGTCCGCTTCACTGTATTCAATACGAAATGAACTTGGTTGTTCCTGGTATTCACATCGGCCCGATCGATACGAAGAGTCAGCGTATGCCTGCCAGCGGGCGGAGATTTGAATGAGAGTTGGACCTGATCCTGCTTCAGTCCGGAGGTCTCTGCTGAAGTGGAGGCTATTTCCTTTCCCTCCTGTTCGAGGACCACTTTAAACGGTATCCCTTCTGGCCCTCGGGTCTTGATCGTGACCATCAGTTGTTGCTGTCGGCGGGCCTTGATGACGCGCGGCATATTCCAGTCGAGGATTGCCAGGTCCACGCCCGATTCAGGAGTCCCAATCCCGACGGTGGTAAGAGTGATGCCTGATTTCCTGATCTTTTCACTGATATCGGAACGTCCTGCACCGTTGTGCCCCCCATCAGAGAGAACGAACAGGTGAGAGATGACTTCACCTTCACGTCCGGACAGGAGCTGTTCGAGCACGTCGTAAATGTCGGTCCGGTCTGGAGGGCCTCTGTCTTCGAAGAGGGTCAGATTCTTCTTTTCCATCGACTCGAGAATCGACGTGGCCGCTTCCAGGCGGCTCTGCGATGACATACGTTCGAAGATTGGTTTCAAGGCGGTGGCATTTTCCTGAACGAATGACCGGTCGAGGGATGCCTGGAGAGCCTTCAATTCAGGGAGAAGGTTGCTGCCCGCGGCACGCAACGTCCTTATCGATCGTGAAGCCGCTTGAAGGGATTCTGCGGATGAGGGATTTGCTTTGCCCGGAAGAAATTCGATTGCCTTTACGAGCTCCTGGATGCCCGTTGCGGGGAATTCGGTGTTCTGACCTTTGTGGATCGAAACATCGGATACGAAGTCCAGAATCCGGGCCCTCGTCTCGGATGCCCAGTCAGGAATTCTGGCCAGAGACTTCATTGACGATTGCCCATGAGGAATCCCCTGCACGAATTCCTCCTCAGCGGTTTCAAGCGCCTGCAGTATTTCCGCTGTTTCTTCAGACAGGTCCACGAGGGCTTTGCGAAGGTCTGCGGGGCCGGCGTTACGTTTGCCCGCCAGGACGGGATCCCAGTGCGCGAGATGGTCAAGTCGCGTGGCAACGTCGCTGCTGAGCAGCGGGACGGACATGCTGTCCGACCTGTCAAGGTAAACGAGGATCTTCTTCTGATTCTCCCACTTGAGGATCTTTACCAGGGCCGGCTTCCAGGCCAGCCAGATGGTCAGGACGAGCATGAAGGTCCAGGTAAATGGCAGTAAGGCGCCGGAGATCCCTTTCTTCCTGGTCTCGCCTCTCAGCCACCATATCGACAGGAGGACTCCCAAGGCCAACGCCGGGCCAAGGAGCCAACTGGGATAGGAGGACTCACCGTAGAGGAGCCATTGTTGTTCGATAAGCTTTTCAGCCATTGTGCAAATCACCCGTTTCGAACATCAGGCAAACCACTTTCGCAGGAGGCCGGCCTCGAGTAACAGGAGAAAAAACAGGACCATTGCTGCCGTGGGGGCGAAGGCTCTTCCTTCATATCCGGCGCCGAGGGCCTGGGTGAGTCTCGTCTCTTTCAAATGAAGAGGGGAGCCCAATTGCCTTTCGAGCTCGGCCCGCTGGTCGCCCGAGATGGCACGGTAATCTGACTCCTGCCGGTCTTCGGCAACGTGGTAACGGAATTGGTAATTCTCATCTTCCGGGTCCGGCAGCACGGTGTATGTCCCTGGGATCGAAGTCTTGTCATAACGGACGAACTGCTTTCCACCGACCTCCGACGCCGGCAGGATTTCAGTGTTTCCGGCAGGCAGCTTCAGGTGGACCTTCGCCTGGTCGACCTCTCTTATGATGGGTTCGCCCGGCGCCAGGTTGAGCGCAAACTGGCGGTCCGAAGCTGCAAGGTTGAACAGCCTCGAGAAGAAGACCGGGTAAGCCGGATGCACGACCATGGAGTGCCAATCTCCGCCGAGACCGGCAGTCCAAAGGAGGCAGGCCCCGCGTCCGACACGTCTTCGAAGCAGAAGCGGGGCCCCGTCTGAGAGTGAGAACAGGATTTCTGCATCCTCGGTCAGGGAGTCTTCGACGATCTGGTAATGATTGTAGAAGCGGGCATTTCCCATGTTCCCGTGCTGAATCGCTTCCAACTCCCTGAACAGCGCGTTCTGCATGTATTCGAGAACGGCGCCCGAGTAGACTTCAGGGTCAATCTCCTCAGCGACGGGAGGCCCGATTTTCGCCGGAGTCAGAGCGACGAAAGAACTATTGAATTTGTCTGGCTCTGTTGTGGGCCCCGGGCCCAGCAGAATGGTGCCCCCGCGTATCATGTATTTCTTGAAGGCGGCGATCGATTCATCGGTGGTCGTATCCACATCCAGGAGCAGGATACCATCCATGCCTCGAAGCAAGGCAGGGCTCATCTGCGCGGTGATGACTGTTTTCAGAACCGTCCGGTATCCGGCCCCATTCTCCGGTGAATCCCCAACCGTCTTTTCCAGGATTTCGCTGCCACCGAGGACTCTCTGCTTCATGTGATCCCGGATGTGCTTCAGATTAAAGATGCTCTTCTTCTGTCCTGCCCCGGCGTTTCCTGCCAGTGCGAATTCAAGCCACTTTCGCGGGTTCTTGAAGCCTTTTGCGAGATTGAGATCCTGCACGATGACGAGACTCAGCTTGTCACTCACCCGGTAGCTGCGCTCGATCTGGTTGTCGAGAAGGAGATCATCCTCCCCCAGTTGGGCGACCAACGTCTGCTCTTTCCCGCCGAGGGTCAGGGGAATCTCGAGTGTCTTTTCGCCCGGCGCCAGATTCACCGCTTCCTCGTAAAGGACTTTTCCTTTTCCCGTGCGAATGCTCAGCCAGGTATCGGCAGTTGCCTTTTTCCCGTAGTAGCCCACGCGTACATAGAAGAGGGTGGGGCGGCCCGCCAGGAGAAGATCCATGGCAGGAGTCATGTCCAGCAGTGCGAAATTATCGGCCGAAGGATTTTCGTAGCTGAGGCCGAGAAGTTCTACCTCCTGTTTCTGAAGGGCCTTCACCAGACCGGAGTAATCATCGAGGCCGATAAGGTCCTGCCGGCTGAAATCCGAGAGGATAAAAAGTTCTTTCCTGCTGAAATGGCTGGTTCGGAATTCGCGGAGAGCCGTTCGGAACCCTCTCTCAAAATCCACCCTTTGCTTCGACAGGGTCAGCGTCCCGAGCAGCTCTTCCATCTCCAGGTCGGGGATCGGAAATGTTTCGAAGGTCAGGGGCTTGTCAGGGCTGTTGAGCGTCAGAATATCCACACGTCCGCGAAAGGCGCCGGCCTCGAGGATTTTTCGATAGAGGCTCAGGGCCGCATCCATGCGCCGGCCGCTCTCATGAGAGGCTGCCATGCTCTCCGACATATCGAGCAGTATCATCCGATGGGTCGACGCGGGGGCAGTTGGAAACGCGCCGCTCTCGGAAGGCGCCCAGTCCAGAAACGGCATCAGGAAGGCGAAAGGCAAGGCGACAAAGGACAGGGTCCTGACAAATATGATGATGTACTGCTTCCAGACATTGACCTTTGACTGAGACTTGAGGGTCCGCTTCAGGATATAGGTGGCCGCCCAGGGAACGTCCCGCTTCTTTCTCCGGAACAGCAGGTACAGAATCAGCGGCACGGCCGCCAGGGCGAAGAAACCCCAAAATGCGGGGGGAGCAAAGAAGTGCATTGAAGATGACCCCAGACCATTGACGTCAGGCGCTAAGGGCGCTCAAACTTAAAAGGATCGTAACTATGCCAACTATTTCCACTACGACGGAAAGCTATCTAAGTTTCTTCGCAGACTACGCTGCGAAGAAATGGCCCTTCGGGCAACGGCAGTCAGCATCCCGCGGGCTCTGCGGCTGCCCCTTGGGCAACTAATAACCATCCTTCGTCTCTCTGCAGATCTGAATCTGTCATTGAATACGAACTCAGCGATTATTCATGGCCCTGGCCGTAATATGGTGCGCGGTCTTGAGCGATCGCAGCGGACGTCATTGAACAGCAGTTCAGGTTCCTTGCGCTAACATCTGCTCATCATCACATATTACAGCTATGAAATCGCCAGCCCCACTTTGCATGGATCGCCGTTCTCGGCCACCGGGTTGCTCTCCCTTTGTCTTGTACTGACGATCCTGAAAGCTTGCCCGGATGCGGTCTTTGTTAACCGATAGAGAAAGTGGGGGAACGTGAAGTGGCCCCGCTCTGCAACTCCTGCTGCGAACCTGCGCGCTGCGCACTGAGAATGTCTTCCTTTATCTGGATCACCTCACTCTTCTTGTTGAATCCATCGGAAGCCTCCGAGCTGGTCTTGAAACGTATGGCCGCCGAAGGGCTGAGTCCGGAAAACTGTTACCTCAAAGGTCTGAGCATCACCGGCCCCGGAGCGAAGGGCAGACCCATGCCCTACCCGAAGGATGGCTTCCCCTGCGACTGGAGCTTTGATGACGGCTCGCTCTGCGGCATCAACGAGCAGGGAAGCGGGATTCAAAACATGCGCGCCGAAGGCGGATTCCTGAAATTTTCAACCCTCGACAGAGCGGCCTACTTTTCCTGGGGGAATTTCGTCAAGACGAAAATGCCGCTCCGCTTTGGATACGATCGCCTGAGCCCTCAATGGTGGTCCCGCCTGCAGTGTGTGCAGATTCGCATGAAACAGAGCCTGTCCGAGAGCAAATGGCAGGTTCAGGTGAAACGCCACTACCAGGGAAGGCTCAACACTTCACCGGCGGCCACCGTGCGCGGCACGGACTGGCAACTGGTCACGATCAATTTTTCCAAAAGTGGATTTCCACCCTACACGGGTTTCCGGCTCTTGACCGAAACGGCCGGCAACGATGTCGAGATCGATTGGATTCAGCCCTGCGTCAGAGGCGGGCGGTCCTGCTTTCGCAAAACTCTCGAGCTGCCGGCAGCGGTCCGCTGGGCGAAATGCTCGGCCAGTGCAAGCCCTTACTTCACGGTCTACGTGAACGGCTCGCAGGCATGCAAATCGCCGAGCCCGGTCAACGAATCCATGATCTGGAATTACGAGCCTGATCCCGCGTTGTTCCGGAAGGGAAAGAATGTGATCGCCTTCGAGCATGACCTTGCCTTGGGTCATTCGGCACTTCTCGACGGCGCCCTCTTGTGCGAAGACGGCACTTACATCCGTTTCGATTCGGACGCGACGTGGAAATTCAAGCAGGACACCGAAGGTCTCGACTGGGCGGGTCCGGACTTCGATGACGCCGGCTGGGCCAACGCAAAGGTCGCCCCCTACCAGCCGGGCCAAGGCTTCCGCAGATTCTGGTTCAATCCTTCTTATAAAGGCCCGATTATGGCTTCGCCTTCGGATGGCCGGTCGCAGCCGGTTTTCGGGCACGGAGAAAAGGTCTCCTTAAAGATTGCCGTGGCCCGGCGGGAAGGCGCATCGCATCAGATCGATTACCAGGTGCTCGATGAAATGGGCGACGGATTCCATGCAAAAGATCGCCTGGTCCGGAAAGGCTCTCTCCCGCTCAAAGCGGACGGAAAGGACGGGGCCGCAATCCTCGAATTCGCTCCCGGTACGCTGCCGCACAATCGCGCCTATGCCATCGTCCTGAATCTGAAGACCAACGGAAAGGACATCGAAAAGCGTCGTTACGAAATCGCCGTCTGCGGGCCTGTCGATCAGCCGGTGATCGAGAATCCGAAGAGCTACACCGACGGCATGGAGCTCCGGACGGTCTGGGAAACCGACGCCGCGGCGGAGCAGCCGAAGGGCGAGTTCCTCTCCTGCGACGGCAGCGGCCGGGAGCGCGCCAGCCGCGTCATCGAAACACCGCTCGGCAGATTCCGTCAGCCTTACGATCGGGCCAACATCGGCGGCATGCACGGAGCGAACTACATCTCCTTCAAGTATCGCATCAGGGAACCCGGGCGGCCCCACCTCGCTATCGCGGAATACCCGGACGACACCGTTCGCGTGCAGGAGATGCGGCTGGTGGAGATGCCGCCTTCCGGGGCAAAGGTCATGCTCGGGAACCACACCGCGGTGCTCGGCCTGGAGAATCCCCTGACCCATCAACTGCGCCGGCACCACGTGGTGTTCTTTCCCAGCGAAAAGGAGGGAACGGTCACCATCTTTTCCGAAGGCATGCGCGGCAGCGGTTGGATGCCGAGCATGGCCGCGCGGGTGGGCAGGATCCGCATCCGGCAAATCAAGAACGACATCCCCATGCGCCGCATCCTCGACGCGCCCGGCCCGGCCCGGTGGATTGGCCAGCAGCCTGAAGCCGGTCCGCGCCAGGTGATGCAGAGCTGTTTCGCCAGCCCGATTGCCGGGCTCTACCGTACGTGGCTGCTTGCCAGCGATACGCCGAACTACTACCGCAACTGGATGGTCACCACGATCAACATGATCAAGCGGCTCCGCTTCGCCGGCGAGAACGCCTACTACTTCGGCCAGTACATGTACTTCAGCAGCATGTTCCCCAACAGCCACACCGAGCGCACCAACTTCGAGGGCGCCTACGGCCTTCGCTACGGCGGCAGCCTGCGCGACCATGGCGTGTTGATGGCAAAGATGTTCGAGGAGAACCAGCTCGGCCTGTTCACCAGCCTGGAAATCACCGGCTTCTCGCAGTTTCACGTCAACGGCACCGAAGAACACATCGCCGATGGCGTGCAGCCCTGGGCCCAAGTCGACCGGAATGGCCGGCAGCACTACTTCGACAACAAGCCGAAGAGTCCGGTCTATCCCAACTACCTCATGCCCGAAGTCCTGCAGCGTTACCGAACCCTGATCGGAGAAATCATCGGCCTCTATGCAAAGCAGCCGGGCTGGAAAGGGATCGTCTTTCAGGTAAACGAGCTCATGGGGCCGTCCTGGTTCATCCGCAACCGTGACCCTTACTTCTGCAGTTACGATGACTTCACCATTTCTCTCTTTGAGAAAGAAACTGGAATCAGCGTCCCGGTCGACAACAGAGATCGGAAACGTTTCAGCAAGCGCTGCGACTGGCTGCTGGCCAATGCGAAGAAGGAATGGACCGACTGGCGATGCGCGAAAATGACCGAGATTTACGAGTGGCTGCGAGACGAGCTCAAGCAGGCGCGCCCGGACCTGCAGTTCATTCTCTTTGCCCAGTCCAGTTTCATGTGGCCCCAGCTCGGCGAACAAACGTCTTCGCTCTATGAAAGGGCGAGGGAGGGCGGCCTGGACCTCGAACATTTCCTGAAAGACAAAGGCACCATTGTCGCCGCCAGCACTGCGGCCAGCCGGGACGCCATCGAGTGGCTTGGTGGAAACGCGTCGGTCGGCGCGGGCCGCTATTACTCTCACGACGATGAACGCCTCTCCCTCGTCTCCAACGACGGCAAGAACGGCATCGCGATCAGATACAGTTGGACCGAGCCGGACGTTCGTGCGCCGAAGGACTGGCCCTGGCAATACTCGGACGCTGAAAGCTGGCCTTACCCGTCGGCCGAATACTTCTCTGATTACTGGACAAATATCTTCATCCGGACGAATCCGTCGTTCATGCTCCACTCGCTTCAGGACATCTCGATGTGGATGGGACGAGAGCGCTCGATGTCCCGCTTCGCCCAGGCCTACCGCTCCATCCCCATCACCCGGTATCGCCGGCTCAAAGGCAGCGGCAGGGACAGCAACGTCTGGATAGCCGTGGGAGAATATGAAGGCCAGGCCTTCGGCTACATCGCCAATCCCCAATGGTGGGAAACGGAGGCCGATATCATTTTCGCCGCCGGCGTTGAAGCCATGGACCTGATCGAGAACAGGCCAATCGAGGGGAAGGCATGGAACTTACACCTCGAGCCCTACGCCATCCACACCTTCAAACTCACAGAGCTCAATCTGAGAGACCCCGTTCTTTCCTGCAACACAGAAGTCAGCAGAAAAGGCAAGACCCTGACAACCGGTCTGCTCCGGGAGGCCCGCAAGAGACTGGAGACGAACCGAAAACTTCTGAAGCAGATTGAACGGGAAGCATCCGTCACCGCACTTGTGAAGAGCGCGGAATCCGCCATTGCCGCTGCCGATTTTTCTACGGCCTGGGAACTGCTGACTTCCTACCCCTACACCTCCTTGTGGACGCGAAAGATTGTCAGGGAAAAGCAGGGCGCCCACGTGCCGCGCAAGCTGGTGGCCGTGAAGCGCACCAAGCCCATCACCATCGACGGGGACCTGTCGGACTGGCCGCCAAAGCCCCTTGGCCACCTGAACGAATCGAAGCAGATATTCCGTGCGAGCGAAGACCTCGCGGTGAAGTGGAACGGAAAGGAAGACGTTTCCGGTGACTTCCGCGCCCAGTGGGATTCAAAGCATCTTTTCCTCGCTTTCTCGATCACCGACAACGCAATCTATTTCCATCCGGACGTACTCCACGAAGGCGATTCGGTCGAGGCTTACTTCGATTCGGAATTGGGCAAAGACCTGGGCGAGCGAACTTACAGCGAAGACGATACGCACCTCAAGTTTGCCCCCCTCGACGGCAAGAAAGGACGCCCCCGTCTCTATCGGAAGAAGGCCAGGAATCGTGACCAGCCGGTCGACGAGCTTGAAGTCAGTTGGCAGCAAACCGGCGACGGCTACCGGATCGAGGCCCGTGTGCCATGGAAGCTGATGCGCCGCGAACCGGTCAAAGAAGGCCTGATGATTGGATTCGACGTGCTGGTCAACGACGCCGACGGTCCCGGCCTCTTCAAACACTGGATGATCTGGTCTTCTCACCAGACAAAATGCTTCAAAGACCCCAGCAGTTTCGGCCGGTTAATTCTGGGCAATGAAAAAGGCGAAGGTCCTCCGGAAGTATTCATTCGCAGCGGCCATCAGTCCTACCACCGCGCCAGAAAACTCTTCGCCGAAAACAAAGTGGCCGAGGCAGCCGGAGCCGTCCGCGATGCCCTGACCAACGACGTCTGGGACAAGAGCAGCGAAGCCGACCTCCGCATGCTGCGGGATGCCTACGCCCTGGGCGCGAAGGTCACTTCACCCAAAGATTTTCTGAGCATGACCCGCGAAGTGCTCGACGATCCATTCCTGCCCGTCAACATCAAGACCTCCGTCGCCATTGCCCGGTCAACCCATTTGTGGAAAGAGGATCGGGAAAGAGGCGAATCCGAGGCCCGCTGGCTCATCAGCGATCTTCCAGGCATCCGGGATCGCGATCGGGCCAGCGGCCACAACATCCTTTATCTCCTCGAACACAACAGCAAGAATCCCGACCTCGACAAGAAATTCACCCACCTCGCGTGGCAGCAGACTCTTCGCGGCGCGCACATCAACTACATCTACGATTTCATGGGAGAAAACCGGTTTCAGGCCGGCAAGTTTGATCTTGCGCTCGGCCTCTACCTCCGCGCCTGGAGCTGCAGCTCGGACAAGCTCGATACGAAACGGTTCCGAGACATCGGAGAACGGATAGAAGGATGCCTGATCAAGCTCGGCCACAAAGACAAGGCCGAAGCCTGGAAACGCTGGCAGTTAAAGAAACCTGCCGAAAGAGAGCCTTGCCCCATCATTGGCATCGGTACCCTGCCGGAAGAATGGAACACCCGATGGAACGCGCTGCCCTCAAAAATCGATGGCGACGGCCCCAAAGCCCTTTTCGAGAAAGCCTCCCGCCTCTACGGTATCGGCAAACTCCAGGCCGCCCGCCCGCTGCTGGAAAAAGTCCTGACCCAAGCCCCGTGGGCCTGGCTTCAGCGCAACACCCGCAACATGCTCAGCCTATACGAAAAATGGGGCAAGCACCTCCCTGCCAGCGTACCGTGAGCAGTGATCATGCTGGAGTAATGAGGGACGGGAGCAATGCTGCGAAACGAATCGCAGGCTCCATGTGTAATGCTTCATGGGCAATGGAACGCATACTGAAAATCTGAGCCTGGCCGACCACGATGATGAAGCGGCTTCGTGTCGCCGCAAAGATTAAGACAAAGATTTTGGTTGCGGCCGAAGGCTGCCGTAGGAGAACGATTAAGAGGTGTACACGCACACCGCGCAGAAGGATCGAATGCCCTACAGGTCTCCATACGTGGCATATACCTCATCGATGGGCATGCCCTCGGCGATGAGGCGGCGCTCTTCGTTTTCTGTTTCGCAGATGGCTTCGCAGCGGAGCATGACTTCGTCCACGAATTTTTTGGGGATGACCTGGACGCCGTCGGTGTCGCCAAAGATGAAATCACCCGGGTTGACGCGGACGTAGTGTGTGAGGTGGCCGGGAAGGAAGATGGGCTGCTGGATGGCGGTGATACCCCAGCCGCCGAATGCGTTTGGCCGAGTGCCCATTGCGACGACGGGGAAGTCTTCCATTTTTTTGATGTAGAAAGTGTCACGAACGTTGCCGGCAATGATGAGCCCTGCGCAGCCGTGATATTTCGCGAGTTGGCAGCTCATTTCGCCGAAGTGAGCTGGCTGGGTGTCGCCCCCGGTATCGTAACAAAGAACGCAACCGGGATAGACGGTCTTCATCATGCGCTTCTGGGGCGAGCCGATTTCCGCGTATTCCTTTTCGCGGGCTGCTTTTTCTTCATCGGTGATTATTTCGCCGGCGTTCGAATGAAGCTTCACGGTGAGCGCTTCGCCGGCCAGGATGAGGTCCGGTCGGAGCGCGAAAAAATCCGGCGAAAGGACGGTATCCGTGGCGCCAAAGCCGCTGAGCGCGTCGGACACGCAGCCGCCGAAGAACTTCTTGTAACGCTGGACTCGCTCAACAGGTGAGATGTCGAGAGTACGGACTTCTTTGTCTTGCATGGCTGATCCTGTGGTCAGAGGTGTCGGGGGGCGGGGAAGAGGGGGCAGGTGTCGGGTGTCGGGGAAGAGGTGTCAGGTATCAGGTCTGGGATATAGGATTCAGGGAAGCGCGGTTTTGGCAAGAAGCTACGTGGGCAAGTTCATAAGTGGTATCTGTTACGGGAATGAATTGGGGCCACGACGGAGGCCTGGGCACGCCGGCGTCTCGCCGGCGTGCCCAGGTGGAACATCGAAGGTTGAGGCAGGCACCGAGCCCAAATTCATATCCATAACAGATACTAAGTAAATTTGGTCACGTGCCAAGAGATCGCTGAACCCTTCGGCTGAAGCTCAAGAGAAAAGACTCAAGAATCTTCCTCCTTCCGCCTTCTGTTCTTCCCTGACACCCGACACTTGACAACGGGCACTGGTTTCCTGACACCCGAGACTTGCTTCCCTGATCCCCGACACCTGACACCTCCTTCTGCCTTCCGTTCTTCCCTGACACCTGACACCTGCTTTCCTAACACCCGACACCTCCTTCTGCCTTCCGTTCTTCCCTGACACCTGCTTTCCTGACACCTCCCTCTACCCCATCTTTTCTGCCGCTTCCAGCAGTCCTTTCATATATCCGATGGCGAACAGACGGCCGCGCATGGTGTAGCCGAAGCTCTCGTTCGAATCGCCTTCCATGGTCGGCACGTGGTCGGGCCGGCAGGAGCCGTCGAAGCCGACTTCGTTGTAGGCCTGGATGGCTGCGAACATGTCCGTCGGCCCATTGTCGTGAAACGTTTCAACAAAGTTGTCTGCCGTGCCGCGAACGTCGCGAAAGTGGGCGAAATGAATCTGGTTCTGTTTGCCGAAATGGCGGATCGCATCCGGGACGTCGACACCCATGGCCGCGAAGTTGCCCTGGCAGAAGGTGATGCCGTTGTATTCGCTCGGCACCATGTCGATAGCCCGCTGAAAATTGTCGATGTTACGGAAGAGGCGAGAGATGCCCCGGAGTGGCGAGAGCGGCGGATCGTCGGGATGGAGGGCCAGGTAGACTTTCGCCTTCTCCGCGACAGGAACGACCCGTTCCAGGAAGTATCGATAATTCTCCCAGAGCCGATCTTCCTCAACGATGCCGGCCTCGGTTAACGGTTCATCTTCGGTGTCTTTAAGATCAAAGCCCGAGACCAGTGCACCACCGCGGTCCGGCACTGCCATCTGCGTGCGATACCATCCAAGTACCGCCATGAAGTTGTAGCAGACGACCGGAATGCCGAGCTTCCCCATGTTGGTGAGCATGGTGCAGAAGCATTCGATCTCCTCGTCGCGCCCGTCCTGGCCGAGCCGGATGTTGTTCATGGACGGGCTCGATTCGATGACTGCATGGCGGAAGCCCTCCCCTTCGACGGTTTCTTTGAGTTTCCTGAGAGGTTCGTAATCCCATGGCTCGTCAGAACCGCCTTTCGTTCCGAGACCAGTGACCAGGTCGGTCACACCCATCTGTTTTGCGAGGGTCCATCTTTCGCCGGGTTCATTGCCTGCAACTAGTGCCAAACGCATCTGAGATTCTCCTTAATTCTTATGTAGAGAGGAATTCTCGATTTCGCAGTAACGAAATCTCCGGACCAAGGCCCGTCTTCTCGTGGCGGCAACTCGTGCCAGTGCCGGTTCGTCAGGCAGCGTTTTACAGCGTTGTTCATGGATCACAATCATTCCGCGGACCGACGTCCGAGTCAGAATGGTGGATGGGTGGTTTCACACGGCCGAATTCCCAAATCACGGTAAAAGCTCTCCCCCGGGCGGCTATTGCCTCCTCGGACTATCTTGCCACACACGCACTCTTCCATTGCTGCCGTCAATCATCTCAAACGGGCCTGGAAAAGGATTCATGTCGTCACGCTTCTTTCCTAAGAAATCCTTATCGATACGCAGCGGCGATCCGTCAGGATTCTCAAAACGCTGATCCGGAATCCTGGCTCTTCCGAGCAGTTCTGTGGTCACCAGCTTGCGCTTCCTGTTGGCCCACTTCTTGTCAAGACTGAGATGAAGCCACCAACCATCAGGCTTCTCTTCCAGTTTGGTGCCGGGCTCGAAGTCTGGCACCACCAACGCCTGGCGCTCATGGGTGCTCGGCTTGGCGCCGGCCAGGTAGACGTTGCCTGACATCAGCATCATCTGCGCCGCCCTGTCGTAAGGCGCCAAACCTTCATGGCCCACAAAAATATTGTTGAAGAATCGATCATCACCGCCCGGGATGTTATGCAGACCCGCCACTTCGGTTGTGTGGGGCTTGTGGAAGGGAGTTTGCCGACGCCTCTCTGGCCGATGCACCATGCGACCCGTGAACAGGTTGTGCGCGTAAGCGCCGCCTTGCGACCAGTCCTTCAGCGAGCGGGGCGACAGAAACAGGTTGTGGTCGACCAGGAACGGCCCATGGTTCACTTCCATAAAAAGATCCTGGCTGTTGTCATGCAGGAGATTTCCGGTCACCCGGGTCCCTTGCGCCATCCAATCCAGCCAGACGCCTCCGAAGCTGCCGCAGCGATAGATGTGATTGTGACTGATGAGCGAGTCCTGTGAGCCCAGCAGTTTCAGACCGGCCACGTCGGGTCCGCCGATCCAGCCTCGCATAGCGATGTCGTGAATCGTGTTGCCGGTGATGGTGGAGAAGACCCCGCCCAGGCTTCCGTGGATGCCGTTCTTCTCACAATGCGAGATATGGTTGTTGCGCACAACATGGCTGCCAATCTTCTGTTTGGACCATCCCTGCTCAAGCGCCAGTCGGATCGACTGCACGTATCCCGGGGCATTTGCACGGGGCATGGCGACGCCTTTCAGCTTGTAGCGGCCAAGCGTGATACCGGTGTTCATGGAGTGGCTGATCACATTGTTCTCAATGACCCATCCCTTGCTCCAGTGGGTCCCGACCAGGCCAATCTGTTCGGACATCGCCCCGGACCACGGGGTGGCCGCTTGACGCATGATAAAACCGCGGACGGTGATAAAGCTACGGCCAGGCTGGTCGGGATAGAAGATGCACTGACGCACGTTGATCTCGACCACTTCTGCATTGGGATCGACGTCTCTGAATTGCGCCCAGATTGTGGTGTGTTCTTCGTCCACCTTCGCTTTCCAGAGCGGGCGGGCGTTTAAGGGGGCCAACACACGCTCCAGGTCCCGCGCTTCATCCAGCCAATGGCCGTTGAGATAAACCGTTCCTGAATGTCGTGCAAAGCCCTTCTGTCTATACCACTCTCCCCCGATGACATCGCTGTAGGGATTGAAATCACCAAAGAAGCGGTTGGGCAGGGCGACTTTCCATACACCATTCTGAAGCTTCTTCCAGCCTTTGATCATCTCTGATCCCTTGATAACAACCTTCTCGCCGGGGGCAGCCTGATAGACGATGCGCTTCTTGTCCGATTCTCCGCCCCGGGGAGGGTTGACTCGTTCGCGGTAGACGCCCTCATGGACGGTGATCACATCACCGGGCTGGGCGACTTGCGCGGCCGCCGATATCGTCTTGAAGGGTTTTGATTTGGACCCCTCGTTCCCGTCGAGGCCGGCGGTCGATATGTGATAGTCCTTTGCGTGGAGGGAGCAGGCCACCAGGGCAAAGGTCAGTGCTGTGAAGAGGTCTTCTCTCATGATGCAGAACGACTGATGCAGCCAATTTAGAGCAGGAACACGACACCGACGGGCTTTGCTTCAGCGATCGGCTATCTCCGGGCCATACGTACCTATGAGAACAGTTCCATTCGTTTTCTTACGCATGCCATGAGGGGGACATCGTATTCATCAGAAACGGGCAAGGCGGTGAAATCGAAACCGGCTCTCTGGCAGGCTTCCTTCATCTCGACCTGGTGCGCGTCGAATTCGCGCTGGTAATCGTTCTGAATGATCTGCGGGTCCACGACCAGGATTTCGCTATCCTCCATGTCGTGAAAGCGCGTGATAGTCGTAAAGTCCATTGCTCTTTCCGATGGATCATAAATCTGCATGGCAATCACATCGCTTCCCTGAAATCGTAATCGGGAAATCAGTGGAACGATCTGGTCCGCATCCGCCATGAAATCAGAAAGGACGATCGTTAATCCCTTGTGTCTCAGCGGGGCCGTGGTTTCCTCGAGGCCGTTCGTAAAATCAGTCTGGCCACCCGGCTCCTCTGCCACCAGGCCGTGGAAGATTCGAGTGAGATGCCGTTTGCTGCGGCCAAAAGGGATATGTGATGCTCTTTCCGTATGAAACGTGGAGAGAGAGAACGAATCTTTGTGCAGAAAGGCCAGATAAAAAATGAGGGCAGCACATCGGATCCCAAAGTCATGCTTTGTCATTCCCGTGCCTTGATAGGCCATGGAATTGGATACATCCAGAATGACGCTGACCCTCGTATTCGTCAGTTCCTCATACTGTCGAATGACCCACCGCTCGCTCTTGCCATAGACCCGCCAATCCAGGTATTTCAGATTATCGCCGGGGAAATACTGCCGATGCTGAAGAAAATCGGCTGTGACGCCTTTGTAGGGCGATTTATTGGTTCCGTTCATGAAGCCTTCCACGCGGAAGCGTGAGAACAGCTCCAGCCGCCTGATCCTCTCGATGACATCGGCCTCCACAAGGCCCACAGGCCCTTCGTTATCCCTATCTTGATTTTCCAATGGCACTCCTTACGGCGGTCGATGGTCGCAACCGAAGTGTTTCAAATCCAGCGTTTAATCCTGCCACAGCCTGACGGCCGAAACCAAAACCTTTGTCTTAATCTTCGTCCTGACTTTGGTTCGCGACCATCTGAGAGAATGAGGACTTAAATGAAGACAGAGATTAAGACGAGGATTAAAACAAAGAAACGACACCCAACTCCCTCACTCCTTCACTTCATCCAGTATCCGGTCGATAATATCTAAAGACGTGATGCCCTCTGCCTCCGCGGCAAAGTTCACAATAATCCGATGGGACAGGACCGCATGGGCCACTGACCGAATGTCTTCAGAGGCGATATGGGTGTGACCATTCATAAATGATCGGGCTTTTGCGCCGAGGATGAGGTATTGGCCGGCCCTGGGGCCAGCCCCCCATTGCTGGTATTTTCGAATGAAATCCGGAACCGAATGGTCACCTTCCTGTCCTCGGCTGGTGCGACTGCAGCGCACAAGATTGGCGACATACCTGAAGATCGGATCACTCACGGGGATCTCGCGGACGATCCTCTGAATTTCCATGATATCTTCGCCGCTGATGACCGATTCAAGTTGGGCAGTCACGTTGCTCGTGGTCCGTGAATAAACTTCGATCTCCTCTTCCAACTCAGGATAGTCCACCCATAGGAAAAACATGAACCGATCCTGCTGCGCTTCGGGCAGGGGATACGTTCCTTCCTGTTCAATCGGGTTCTGCGTCGCCAGAACAAAGAAGGGCTCATCCAGTTTGTAAGTCTGGTTGCCTACGGTTATGCGGTGTTCCTGCATGGCTTCCAGAAGAGCGGCCTGGGTCTTGGGCGGAGTCCTGTTTATTTCGTCTGCGAGGATCATGTTCGCGAAGAGCGGGCCACGGACAAACACGAATTTCTTAGTGCCATCCGCCTGCTCCTCGATGATCTCGGATCCGGTGATGTCGCCAGGCATTAAGTCCGGCGTGAACTGGACTCGTTTGAAACTCAGATCGAGCACGTTGGACATGGTCTGGACCATGAGCGTCTTCGCCAGGCCGGGTACTCCCATCATCAGGCAATGGCCTCCCGCGAAGATGCTCATGAGTAATTTCTCCACCACATCCATCTGACCGACAATCACCTTGCCGATCTCCTCCCGAATCTGTTGGACTTTCTCCACGAGTTCATGAAATCTCTTCTCGTCAATTTGGACAGTTTCAGTATCCGTCATTAAATGTTCCGATGGTTGATGGTTAATGGTCCGGGAGTTTAAGGAGCAGGGATTTCTTGTGAAAACGCTTTATTTCAGGTCACCGCCTGCGTATCGGACGATGTTTGCGACCAGCTTGGGCCATTCCTTCCAGTGGCGGAGGTGCGGCTTCCCTTCGAAATCTGAGGGGATGCCGAAGTGGTTGGAGGCCACGGTCATCGTGATCTGGTACCCATTCCTCTTTTCAATGATGAATGGGAATGTCCCGATCTTCATCAGTGTCCTGGCATCGGTGTTCTCTTTCAGCTTGATGTCATGGCTGTAATAAAGGTATGGCAGATCGCTCAAGTCGATGCCTCGGAAGATGGGATGATCTTTTACTTCCGGCGGTTGTAGCTGAAGGGCGCCCTTCCTCATGTTCCATTCTTGCGGCTGGACGGGGTAATACTGATTGATCTCGTGCTCGCGCAACTCGAAGGTGAAGGCATACTCGCCGCCGAAGAGAACCAGGCCGCCTCCAGCTTTCAACCACGGCATCAGTATCGAAGCGCCGATGCCTCTGAATTCCTTGTCCTTGATGTTGGAAAACACGAGAGCTCGGAAGTTAAACAGGCGTTCATAGTCGTAGGGGAAGTCTCCGAGCCCGTAACCGTATGCGTCAGCCCCCGTGCAGTAGCCGATTTCCAGCCTGGAATCCGGAATGGCTTCGATGGATTTCTTGAGGCTCGATCTGTATGTCCCAAGCCCAAAGATGCCGAATACGTTGAACTCTTCTCGATTGATGGTCAATCCGGGAGGTAGCTTTGGTATCTTGGGCTTTCTCACAGGCCGGGGAAACTCTTTTACTATCTTGCCGTCTCGGCGCCTGTTGAAGCCCATGCCGGAGTCATATTCACCCGGATAATACTTCTCAAAATTAAACTTTTTGATGCTGCCGTCCGGAAGTTCGGCGAATGCAGAAATCTCGAAGGCGATGGGGTCAGGGGCGTCAAGATCGATTTCTGCCCGGCCTTTGGCAGGTTCAATTCCTATTCCGTCAATCGTCACCGTTTCTACCTTTTCAGTCCTGGGCTTCCCTTTCAGGAGATGGGTCTCCACTCGCGTATTGAAGGAGACCTGGGCCACCTTCTCGTAGGAAGAGGTGACATGGAAATCCATGATGAGCCTTCCCTCTTCCCGGCGCGGCGTAAACTGGCAGACGAAATACTCGTTGGCGTAGTCCACGCTTGAGAGACCAATGATTGGGAGAATGTATATCCTGCCTTTCCAGGGCTGCTTTTTGAAGGAAAGGATACTGTCATACATCCATTCGCAGGTGCCGTTACCGTTGTTGTACAGCATCATGATGTAGTCATAATCCATGAGGTAGATGATGCCTTCCCTCCGGTCCGGGGCGATGCGGGCCGACCACCCATGATTAAAATCGACGATGTAGTGGTCGCCGCCTAGCCCTCTGCCCCAGAGGCCCTGGATGGTAAGGTGGCCCCGGGCGGATGGCCGGGTCACTGCTTCGATGCCCTCAACATCTACAATGGATGAATTGTGGGGCCAGAAAGTTGGCCGCTTGGCATACCTGTCATTGTTAATGAACTCGAAGTCGAATCTGAAAAAGGGCTGGCCTGCTTTCAACGTTACTGTTCGGCGGAGGGTCATGTTCGACAGGAGCTTGGAAATGACCCCGCTGCCGTCACTCCCAACCCAGCCCTCGATATCAGTATCGAAAACGACCTGGCCCTCATCTGGCCCGATCTTTGTGACCTTGAACGTGTAGGGCTTTTCTTTGAGCTCCTGGAAGCGCCAGTCCTGCTCCCAAAAACAATCCATCAGAATCCCGCCGCCCATCATGCGGATCTTCGCATGCAATGCCTCCACGATGTCGTTGCCCGTGGGTCGGAACACGAATCGGTTGATGATGGCCTGCATCCTCGGGAGCAGGTGCATGCTGATCCATTCAGACTCCATCAGGATAGCCTCGTCTCCGTCCTGGTCGGTGATGACCGAGCAGTGGACTCCCTCGCGTTCGGCGAATGCCGTGGTGGAAAGGAACAGCGGGAGGAGGATCAGGATCCTTTGGAAATCTCTCATTGTTGATACCTCACAACTCGGGCGCGCTACATACGACATCAAAACCCTCACTTTGAAAATTCGACGACCACTACTTTGAATATTTGAAGCTCGGGGATCTCGAACCACACCTCGCCATCGTTGTCTTCAAACTCGAGTCTCTTCATTTCCGGATACGGTTTATTTTCGAGGAGGTAGACTCCCACGGCCTTTGTGTATCCCTCGGGAACCTGAACCGTCATTCCAAACGGTTCTTTGATAGGTGCCGGCAACTGGCCGAATCGATTCTGCAGCCAGCGCTCGGTGACGGGAGGATTGATCACCGGCAGAACAAAAATCCGGTGATCCTTCTTATGAGCTTTCTGGAATCCTGCCTCGGTGCACCAGATATCGGACTCCGCATCGACGGTGACCATGTCCTGCAGGCCGGGGATGGGCCGAAGTTCCGGATCCCAGAAATACTCGCTGAACCGGATCGCATACAGGCCCAGGTCATAGCCACTCTCGACGATGGGACCGAATGCTCCGTCCAGGTGAGCCCCGCCCAGAAAGGTGAACAACTGCTGATAGATTTCATCGGGAGTGTACTGGCAGAGGGCGTCATAGAACCAGTGCATGTGTCCATTGTGTCCTCCGGCGTATTTCATTGCCGAGTTCTCGAAATGGCAGCCCCGCAGATAATTCCGGCAGACGTTGGTATAGGACCCGAATCCCGCATAACCCATCCAATATTCTTCCATGATGCTCCCATGTCCCTCAATGACCGCTTTGTGATGGGGATCCGCGTCCATAATCTCGTATGCCCGGTCGTAATTGAATGGATCTTTCTGCCGCTGTGAGAGGGCCGAAATCCCACCATTGGCTCGAATCTCGAAGGCCGGGAACTCTTCTCGCACCTCTTTGCGGAACCGACGAACGTTCTCCGCCGAGATCTGAGCACACTCCTCCGCCGTCTTCCCAAAATTGCCACCGAGGGACTTCGAGTTGTATGCCCGGAAACCCAGCCCGTCCCAGCGAATGCCGACAAATGGTGCATGGTCCACCAGTTTAAGAGAGCCGCGAATGACTCGGTCCACGTTCTCCTTGATGATCCCGTTCAGAGCGACAAGCTGGCCGGAATAGGCGCCGCCCCCGCGGGTCACTGTCGGCCATTTTCCGTCTTCCGTCTTCAGTTCACCGCGCCAGAACTTCAACCCTCTCTCGATGTCCGCTTTCCGATTGAGAAGGAATTCATCCGTATTCGCCGGGGCTTTCGGGACCCAATCCGGATGTTCAAAGAATATTTTATATCCGCCGTGGGAAGACCCGCTGGACTCGAGGTAATAAAAGGGGGCCATTCCCTGTGAAAGCAGCCCCCGTGTGATTGACATCAGGGTCGGGATGCTCATGAAATAAGATCCGTTCCCGACCACATAGGGCTCAAAGAAAATATCATCATCTGGAACGACCCCGGCCGAATCGTAAATGGTGCAGGTGGCGCCGAACAGCTCTTTGTGGTTCTGAGTGCGGGGGTATGCCTTATACGGGTGTTGGTATCTCGACGTGTTCGGCCGATCGTGGATCATGACCGCGTTACTGAACGGATGAATCGCAAACCAGGAACGGGCTGAACTGACTACCTCTCCCTCCTGGAGATATTCCGCAAGGATGGTCTGCCCCCAGAGCGGATGGTCCTTCGGGATGATCCAGTCCCACTCCAGACGATCATAGCGGCCGTCCTCAAGCTTAATTTGCTTCTTCTGAAGGACGCTTTCCTTCAACAGTCCGTGTCGAATCTTCAGTCGCACTTTCCCTTCCCGGTCGTTACCGGTGCGATTGTGCAGCCAGATACGAAAAGTCTGTTTTTCGCCGGGCCGACGCCATGGAAACCGGGCGGTCACATCCCGGACGACTGGGTGTTCCGGCTCCGGAATGGAATCGATCTTGATCCAATCGATGAAGACCTTTCTCAAAGTTGGATGGGGAGTCGCCGGCCCCCGGGTGCTCCCTCTGGCCTGGCCTGTGGTGTTCTTTGGGAAGTAAACGGAAACTGCCACCGAGGAGCCTGACCGGCCGAACTGGTTGACCATCTCAACAATCTTCTCATCCAACCTGGGTTCTACTTTCTCAGCATTGAACTCGAGGTCCCGGCCCCCGGCAGCCTCGATCGCTTCTTTGAGGAGCTTGAATAACTGGTCACGCTCTCTCTTCTCCTTCAGCTCTCTCGCCAGTCCCAGTCGCCCCATCAGGTAATGGGTCATCCGGTCCAACCAGGGCAGGTCGTTGATTTTCAGGCTTTCTTCGATGGCCTCCAGGTTCTTGCGACGAACGAGAGAGCCGGGCCCCCCCGGCGCGCCCCGGCTGGGAACAGCCTGCCTGGTGACGACATCGCCTTCGCGAATCTCAAAATCGAGGGAGAATTCCTGATAGGCATCCTCTTCATCAAATTCATTCAGATAGATCGCGCGTTTCTGGCCCCCGGCAGAGAGGACGATGGCCGTACCCAGGGAATTGGCCATGCCCTGCATCTTCATTCGTACGGTGGCCCGATAGATTCCGATTTTCAGGTCGGAGACTGAAGGGGTGTTCAAGACGGCAAAGTCATCCTTCCGAATCAACCGCTTATTCATACTGGCAGCAAGGACTTTGCCGGATTCCGCCTGGGCCTCGTCGTCCTCGATGACCTTGAAGCAGCGCATGGCGGCCTTGGCGTCGTCGCTCTTTTCATGCAGCTTCTGGTGAGCGAATTGTTCCACCTCCCATCGTGACAGCTCCTCGCCCCGGAGGGCGCCGGCAAAAACGAATGCCCACCCAATGATGAAGAAAGAGATCCCGGCCCCCAAAGGGGACCGGATCAGACTCATCCTCGTGCTCTCTTCCCGCTGTGACATTCCTTGCATGGATTCCATCTCTGAGTTGATATCAGTTTTCTACGTCCGACTCGAGCTTGAAGCTCGCCTCTGCTTCCTGCCCGGTACAACACTCTTCTACTACAACCCTCCAATCTCCCGTCAGGTCATTGATCGCTGTCTGTATCTTCACTGTGAGCAGTCCCTCTTCGATGCAAGTCGGGCCGCCGTACTCCCATGCTTCTTTGCCATCAGGCTGATGGACCGTGACCAGGGCCGGAACCGTGCCGCGGACCAGTGAGTCATCTTTCGATCTCAACTCAAAATAGGCAACACAGGTTTCTCCTCCCTCAATTGAAAACGTAGCCGTTGTTGACCTGAAGGCGCCTATCTGTCGTTCGTAGAGTGCCAGAGGCTTCGCTCCATAAAAGTCAGTTGTGAGTCTGCCGGACCGCCATTCCGCGCCGGCCTTCTTGAGCTGGATCTTCTTCCTGGCAAAAAGGTCGTATGCGTGGAATGGCTTGCGGAGACGAATCACTTTTTCGATGGCCGGCTCTTGGCTCGCCCACTTCTTCATACTCCGATAGGTCCCGTCTGCCCAATCCTCTGTGTGCATCCGGTGTACTGTCTGGATTTCGGCATGACTTTCGGCATCGAGAACCCAGGCAATTGGCGTTCGATCGACCCTGTTGATCCGGATCAGTGTGTCGGGTGATTCGGCGAGCATGACCTCTGGTTTCAGAAAACGAGAGACCAGACTGTGGCATTGCTCCACGGCGGCTGGCTTTGCCAGGTCGTTCAGCCCGGTGCCGAACGGAATGCTGGCCTTGGCCGCGCCCTCGATGACGATGCTCGTCCGGCTATCAACAATGACGCTTCCGCCGTCTGCGATGTAATCTTCGAAGCGCTTCTTGACTCCTTCGGTCATCCAGCGATGGCCCGAGATAAAGACGGCATCGTAGTCTGGCAGAACTCCGTTCATCACTTCCTCCGTGGCGATAAGATCGAGCTTTGCGCCAGCCCGTTGGAAGTTGGCTAATGCTGTCCTCATGTAATAAGGCCGCATGTGTTTGTCAGACAGGTCGAAACAGTTCTGCGCCAGGCCGAAGAACAGCGCTGCGCGACGGCGAACGGTCTGCTGCCGATTGATGAAGGTCGAGATCGGCTGGAGCTTTGCGCTGATGGAAGCCATCTCGTCCCACGATTCTTCTTCACGGTCCCAACGCTTCTCCCGGCGCGCATCAAGGGACCAGAGGCCGATGAACCTGGGAGCCTCGGCCAGTGTCCGGTAGAACACTCCTCGTTGAAAGACGCTCCCCCAATCAATCCAGGAAGCCGAAATAACGAGCCCGACCGGTTTATCGCGGTTGCCCATCCTGGCGGCTTCGATGCCGAACGGATACGCATGGAACCAGAAGAGGTACTGGTAAAAGGAGGCGGTGTTCAGCGTCGTAACACTCAGAGGAGGATAGAACCCTCGTGGCACGTAAAGAGGTCCGGCCATGCAACCGGTATCGGCGACGAGGCTCCCGGGCCAACCGCTTTGGATTCCTTCCATCGATGCGCGGGAAATCTCAGAATAGTTGCTGCAGTGATAGCGGAAATACTCCAACCATGGGTGATCGTCAGGTATGACTCCCCGTTCGACCTCAGGCATGAAGACCGAGTGGCCGGAGGGCATCTTCTTCAGGGGAGGGAGGCTCTTACGGTTCAAGCGTGTGCGCCTGGTGTACTCTTCCATTGTTCGCTTGTTGAAATCAAAATTGCCGCCCATCGAGCCGTCGTCATTTGTGGTGAAGTAAGGCACCAGCACGGGCGACCTCGTCTTCCTCAGAAGCTCGGTCTGGCGTCGCAGACTGTTCCGATACTGATCCAGAGATCGCTCCCTGAAGGCTCGCCAGCTCAGAATGGCACGAGTGCCGTGTTTGAGTTCGCTCCCGTCATAGAGGACCACTTTCTCATCATCGTTGTTCGTATAGAGATTCATCGCAGTTGGGCGAGCCGACGCGTTCAAGTTCAGGCGAAGCAGGAGATCCAGGTAGTTGCCCAGCCGGGCCGCAGTCTTCAATTTTTTGTCAGCGCCTTCCAATTGATAGAGATCGAAGATCATCGCGTTGAGGTTCTTTTTTCGAAGGTACTGCAGCGCGATCTCCTCCCGCCGGGGATTCTTCCGGTGCATCTTGCAGACGAACCAGGGCAGCGATGAGTTTCGTCTGGCAGGACAGACGGACCAGGTCTCTTGTTTCTCATACTTGCCGGGAATCTCTGCAGACACGATGTAGTTCCCGCAACGGAAACGCGAGGTCGGAATGGCGATGTTTGCGAGGAGTCCCGATCGCTTCTTCGCTGGGAAGTTCTGCTCCCAGAGAATCCGATCTCCATCCACCATTTTGACGCGAACTTCCTGGCCGCTGTAGCGAGTGCCGGAGACACGTAGACGCAGTGGAATCACTTCACCACGTTGAAATGCCTTGCGAGGGATGCCACCGATGACGCTGGAGATATGGATGTCGTAGTCGCGGACGACTGGCTTGGGCCGCCAGTCGACTTTGGGGACCTCAACAGGTTTGCCATCGAAGACGCAGAGCCGGTAGATGGCTTCAAGCAGTGGCTCGAAACCATTCATGTAGACGCACAGCCCGATGAGTCCGGAGTGAGGGTACTTCGGATTGACATTGGCCTGCCACAGTTGTGATGCCTTACCATCCTCACCGATGACCAGCGGCCTGACAGATTCCGGAGGTACGCCCTGGATCAGGAACTTGGACCAGACGAAATCCGCATCTTTCAAACCCCAGACCTTCCCCAACTCGGTTATCTTACGGCCCTTGCCTCTCAGCCCGTAAACACGTTTAACACCGAACAGAGCCGTGATGAATTTCTTGCTGTCCGGGATATAGGCGTCTTGGCTGGTAATCGTGAAGTCGTTCAGACCTTCGAAGTAATAGAGAGTGTTACCGGCGGGAGCCACCCAACGTCCGCCGGCCTCGCAGTAACGATAGATGGCAGAAGTTTTATCCCAAGGCTCTGCCAGTTCTTTCGATGTAATGTCGCTGACCTGGAGGATGGCCGTTCCTACGCAGGTATTCTTCTCAACACGTTTCTCAATCCACTCCTTGAGTTCTGCCGTATCCAACCGCCTGAAGCCCTGAGCAACGAAGTATTGCAGCGCGGGCTCCACATCACCACCGTATTGGACGCTGTACGCATCGTCATAGAAGAGGATTTTTTCTCCGTTGAACTCCCCAGAAACGGATTGAGAAAACAGGAGAATACCCGACACCAGTCTGATCATATTTCCAGGTCCAGCCCGCATTTCTCACAGACTCTCTTCACTCAGGTATCAATTCGCAACGCCAAAAACTCGGGAACCGATTCGATTCTCTATACCCCCCTTCGATTATTCGAATACCAGCCTCTTGAACAGGTGTTTCCACGAATCAGTATTCCAGAATGGGGTCATTTCTTTATCTCCTTCTCCCAGGACAGTTCCCGCATATACCAGAACCTGTCCCTTTCCATAATTTCCCTTTACTGCAATGGGATACTTATTTGCCCAGGCCAGAACCGTGCTGTTCGGCCTGGGTTTTACCAGATGCCGCCAGAATAATGCCGGTTTGTCCGGGTAAGATGACTCACTGGTGGGACCCAGGATCGCCTGCGGTTCGCATGGAACGACTTCGTAAGGTCCGCCGCATTGCACGGGGAGCATTTCATCAATGAATGTGTGAAGAACTCCCCCCTGTCCCAGGGCGAAACAACCGCCAAGAAGAACCAGCCGTCCGCCGTCCTCGACATATTCTTTCAGCCGTTTCCGATCGGGCAGTCGGTTAGTGAAATCATAATTGCAGAGCACAATCGCATCATACCTGTAAAGCCCTTCATGCGTTCCGGGGAGCCTGTAGCTGCCCGCGATATCCAGATTGAGTTTCTTCAGATATTGGTTCCAGAACATCCCTTTGACCAGCAGGGCCTTGGTTGGTCTGTCACCCCTGGGGCTTCGCAGGTCTTCGGGCTTCGGTAGCAATTCAAGGTACTCGGACGCTTTGGCGTCCCCGTATCTTTCCGTCTGTTCTATCGCCAGTCTGTCAAGATAAACCGTGTGTTGGCCCAGTTTGGGCGTGGAGGCCGTCCCGTAGACGTGGATATAGCCCGTCTTCTTTTTCTCGAAAGCTCCCAAGGGATATTCGAGATACTTTCCTCGTTCCCCAAGGGTCAGGCATCCTTTCGGTGCCTTGGGAAAATCAGGGGTTACAAAGAATGCCATGCACAGAGCCCGGTCGGTGCCGGCCTCAGTAACCCGGATGGAAATCTGTTGCGGGGATGGCTTCTCTTCCGGGTCAACCCACTTCATTCGAATTCTGATCTTATGCTTTCCTGGAGTGAGTGGGCCAACCCAGGACATTCCAACCCGCCCGCTTCTTTCTGTAAAGGGACGCCACTCAACCGTCCCTGCCTCCGACTGACTATCGGCGATCAGTTGAGGACCTACTCCCGATGAGCCGTGGTTAAGGAGTTTTATGATCGTGCCCGGCCCCCCTTCCTCCTCAGCATCCTCCTTGTTTGGATCGTGACGAATGATGAGTGGTTTCAGAGTTCCTTTTTTTACCTCAGCAGGGTCCGGCGGCTCCGTAAATCTGGGTGGGGCCACTGGAACAGAAAAGTTTCCTGATACCTCCCATATCACCATCGCCCAGTGGCGGAGGTAGGGAACGATAACGTGCAATCCCTGCTTCTCCGTCTGTGGCTCGAGTTGCTGTTCAAATGGAGTGTGGTCGGGGCGGGCCAGGGTAACACCGGTGACGCTCTGCCCTGGATGCGGGCGATACCACACCTTGACTTTCCCTGCGGGGATGGGCTTCTGTGATCTGCCGATGAAGTCATCCGTGGGTGCGGTCACCAGATGCAGAATGACAAATTTTCTTTGAGGCGATTCCACCCTTTCCTGAACCAGAGGCTTCCACATGACCCGGTCTCCTTTGACACCAAAGCGCTCTGCCTCCTTTGGTGCGGCCCGGAGATTATGGTCCCAGATCATGGATGACCATCGGGTCATAAATGCGCCCCAATTCGAGCAGCCCGGGACACTGGCATAAGTCCCGTAAAAGGGATGGCCTCCTGCGATGAGCCCGAATATGTATTTGTAGTATCTCTGTGATGGTGTCATTTCGCTCCGGTCCAAGGACCAGATACAGAAATAGCTGCCCCCGAGTTTTTGGACTGTCTTGGCTACTTTAAGCTCGTTGCTCGCGTAATGTTTCCAGCTCTTGTATTGGTCTCGGGTATATCGCCAGTTCGTGATTCCCTCCTGGAGATAGCACCCGCCACCAGCCATGCCTTCGCGCATTTCGTGAGTGACGCCCCCGTGAAATTCGGGAGCCCTTCCGTAATTGAAACCGAATCTGAAATCAGGAATCTCTTTCCAAACCCTCTTCTTGAGCCTGCGCATATTCCGGGTCGAAACTGCGGCGTTCCCTGCCCCGTAATGCCCGTCGAAGCGGACCCCATCCCAGTTGTAATGCCTGACGCTTTCTATGATCTGGTCGATCCCGTAATCCAGTGGCGCCAACTGCCGGAGGTCCAGGCCCAATACATACCACCCGGTGTCTGGCACGTTTTCCCGGGATCTCCATTCCTCGTCGTTCCAGTGATCCAGATGTTCCACATTATAGCCACGGGAGCTCAGCCCTCCTGATGCAGTGCGGGCATACCATTCAGGATGTTTGCGTGCGACCTCCCAGCCGAAGGGGCCAGCGGGATTTGCCGACGCATAAAAAGAGACCTTGATCCCCTGCTGGTGGCAAAGGTCGAGCAGCTCCTTCAGATTGTCTTCGCTCTCGTAGTAATCTGCCTGCCCGCTCCACCACTTCTTGTAAGGAGAAACCAGCTTCGCCCAGTCACAGGGAGCCCAGAAAAACAGCTCCATCATGTTGGAGTAGACGCCTCTTGCCGAAGTTGGAACCTCCCGATGCTTCCCCAGACCGGTCTGCATGCTGCTGCCCCAGTAAGATCCGACACCGACTTCAAAGAAGTCCTCCGACACACTGAAAAAATCCTCTTTCATATGGCGCCGCCTTTCGGAGCTGATCATGGTTCGGACCGAAGTGCCAAATCTCCCCTCCGCAACAAAGGGGTATTCCACAGTTACATCTTTACCCGGACCGATGGTGAGGGACTTTGCCGGGACAGATCTGGTGTCCGTCAATTCTCGAGTGAAAGACAGAGAAAGCTCGCCGCTGGACTCTTGCTCCCCATGGTTGTGAATAGTTACCTGAACCTGTCCCTTCTCTCCTGGCTGATACAGGATCTTGTTGACTGCCACCCGGGTAATTTCCAGGGGCAGGATCCGCTCGACAACGGCTGAACGAATGGCCAGCCGGAACTCGAGCTTCTTCATGTTTTCAACCGTGACTGAGCCGTCTTCATCGCGCCCAAGCTCGATGTCTTCATCAAAGTTGTCTTCCTCTTCCTCCGTATCAATATCGAGTCCGATCTTTCCCACATCCGACGAGTTCGGGGTCTGAGATTTGGCGCGATTCATCTCCGATGCCTTACCGACTGCCCACTGGATGCTTACCGGCGTTCTGCCCGTCCGTCGATTAGAGAACTCCAGGGCAAGACTCCTGAACTGGTCTGACGCCCGAAAATCGAAAGTCGTTACCTTCCGCAAATAGTCCCCAGCTTTCACTGCGATCTCTATATCCCTGATCTGAGGATGCCCCAGTGGTGACATGGTCAATGACACGTGAAGACGATATCGCCCGGGCGCCAGTCTGTTTTCAAGGTATCCTTCCGCCAGAGTTCCCCGGGTCCCTTTCATCAGGTCGACGACAAAGACCTTCCCTTCCGAGGCCGCCTTTTTCAGTGCCAGGCGAACTGCGCCCGGGTCCTCTGCAATTGGGACATCGATCTCATTCCCGCTGGCTAATCCTGCCAGCAGAAGACCTGCGGCAATGGGAATGGCGATGTGTCCTCTCACTCTGTCCGCGTTCAAGGCTTTGAGCTCTGTTCTAATGAAAGGTGTTCTGCTCTATTCTGGCCATCTGGTGTACTTCGATCGCTGAGGGTTCAGAGTATACCTCGGTAATTTTCGATCTGCGTCTTGACGATAACGCTGGAATTCGTGCCCAGAAGGTCTCCTCCCGGGAGCGCAATGCTATCAGCGTAAAAAAGGCTCGTGCCGAACATTTCTTTAACTTGAAGGGGCTGCAAGGGCTCGCCAATGCTCTGCAGTAGATACTCCTCACTGCCCCTGTCGCATGTCACGTTAACCTGGACATGCGTGTCATGCTTCATGGTGGTAGATTGATAAATCACCATAGCTCAACTCAATAGGCTCAATCTCACGGTACTTTCCTGGGCACGCCGTCGTCTCGACGGCTCCAGAGCCAGCGGGACGCTTGGTAATGTGAAAAAGACGGGCACATCCTGGTTGAATATCAGTTTTCCCACTACTTCAACGAAGGAGGCCCGTCTTATGTATACGG
>Ga0187827_10000418_pt1 | contig 67718 bp, 78 predicted proteins | sample ETNtaG_39_FD_167969 | JGI IMG/M metagenome (GOLD analysis project Ga0187827, IMG submission 167969) | Marine microbial and viral communities from oxygen minimum zone, Eastern Pacific Ocean - ETNP2014_SV_150_PacBio MetaG (Illumina Assembly) | ecosystem: Environmental > Aquatic > Marine > Hypoxic... | reverse complement strand
GTTTGGAAAGTCGATCAAAGAATTTTAGGAATGATTGGATACTTTGAGTTTCCAGAAGGTTGATAGCATGACTTAACCTAATGGAAGATATAAGGTCAGATTTAGCCTGGGAATCACCTAGCTTCTCAACTTCAGTTCTTAAATCAAGAAGATTCTTCATACTAATATTGTTCTTATTTTTTATTCTTACATTTCCAGACCCTTCAAGCCGTTTTAATCGAATTGTAATGGAATTCTTTAGCTTACTCCGAATATCCAAGAGAAGGGGAGGAAGTGGTATCTTCTTCCATTCAAGCTTAGTTTTTTGAACGTATGGTTTTACATCTTCACTAAGCTCATCTCTAAACTCTATTCTATCAAAACTAAGATTCGTCAGCATTTCTTTAATGCGAGTTTCATCATCAGGAAGAGATGCAGTTAACCCAACCATCCGTGCTTTAGAAGAGATTCGCTTATACTCTCTACCTATATGACAATATGCATATTCACCAACTGCTCGATGAACTTCATCGAAGATTAGAAGAGAAAAATCCTCAAGATCAAACAATTCTCTTTTTAGGTCTCCAACAGTTATCTGTGGAGTAGCACATATCACTTGTTGTTTCCATTTCTTTTTTCTCACATTCATTGGATCTTTTCCAGTTAAAACCTGAACTTTATCTTCATCAAGCAGCAAGTGCTTCTGAAAAAAATTGTAATGCTGGTGACAAAGTGGCCTAGTTGGAGCAAGTAGAAGACATTTCTTATTTGGGTGATTTTTCAAATATTCTGCAACAACTAGAAGTGCAATTGCAGTCTTACCAAGACCAGTGGGAACAACTAATAGAATATTTTCGTTATAACATATCGCTGCAAGATCTACTTGGTAACTCCTGACTTGTAGAGATTCGGGCGTTACATTGTCATGTTCGATGAATCGGGTAGCCAAATTTTAAAGAAAGCACCTGCAGTGTATACTTTATAGCTAATGATGAGATTTCTGGATAAAATTATCTAATTTACTCCAAATACGGTTATGAATAGTATCAGGATCATTGGAAGCATCAACAATGATCCAATTCCATCGCTTGGCCAACTTCAAATATTCTTTACGAACACCCTTTAGTAATTCTTGATCCCTCTCATGAATATCTCTTCCGGACATTTTTCTGTTCAAAGATATTTCAGGTGACAAATCCAGTAGTATTGTAATACTAGGTTCAGGTAATCCTTTCTCCAAGTTCAGCAACCAATCTAATTTCAAACCTTGAGTAAGTCCATATGCGTAGTTAGAACCACTGTACCGATCTAATACAACTGTCTTCCCCTCTTTAAGCCACTCATCGATAAGATCTTTGCGTTCCCATCTATTCAATGAAAGAAGCATATGCCTAACTTGTAAAGAATAATTTCTATCTCCTTCTAAAAATGCCTTTATCTCTTTCCCAATAATAGTGAAATAATCTGGAAAAGTAATCAATCCTACTTTATGGCCTTGTTTCCTCAATCTTTCGACCAACATTTTGGTCTGCATCCCTTTTCCAGATTGATCTATACCCTCAATAGCAAAAATAAGTTCCATCGTCACTCTACTCCGGATAGTACACTTACTATAATAATAAACCTAGATACCTTAGCAATATTAACGGTAACATCTAATACCTACGATGAAGATATGCGTGAATGTGTCTTCAAAAGCTGCAGCTGAGATAAGAGATCCAATTCATGGCTATGTCTATATCGAAGATGATGAAAAAGATATAATTGATAATCCTATCTTCCAAAGATTACGAAGAATTAGGCAACTTTCTGGAGCACATATTACCTACCCAGGTGCTCAACACACACGTTTTGACCACTCAATAGGCGCTATGCACCTTGCGAAACTGGCAGCAGCAAGACTAGCACAAATTATTGATCTAAAGTCTGAACAGATAGGAGAAATTAAGATGGCTGCTCTTCTCCATGATTCGGGTCATGGTCCATTTTCTCATTTATTCGAAGAAGTTCTTGCAGAAAGGCGTAACATAAGCCACGAAGATCTCACAAAAAGAGTGATTCAGGAAACTGAAATAAAAGAAATCCTACTAATGCACAACTACAAAATAGATATAATCTCTGATTTATCAATAGGTCTTTCTCAAAAGAGACCACTATTCATGAATGAATTGATTGGAGGAGGTTTAAGTGTAGACACTATGGATTATCTCCCACGAGATTCTTACTTCACAGGAGTAGAATATGGTCAAGTGGATATACACAGGATCATAAACTCCTTCAATATTGTCCAAGATCACCTTGCTCTTGACCAAGCAGCACTCTATGCTTTTGAAGCCCTAATGATTTCAAGGTATGAGATGTTCAGAGCTGTTTATTTTCATAGAACAGTGAGAGCAGCAGAAATTATGCTAATAAGAGCCATAAGCCTAGCCGATGAAGAACTCAATTTTACAGATGTGCGTGAAATATCAAGATATCTCTCTTTTACCGATGAAACAACACTTGATATTCTAATAAATCTCAATACAAAAGGGCTAAGAAATCTAAAAGAAGCACAACAAATAGCTATTGATTACAGAGACCGTCAACTAATAAAATGTGTATTTGAGAAATTCGTTCAAAGAAAAGACCCATTTATGGAAAAAATATTTGGTCAAAAGAAAATACGTGAAAAGATAAGAGAAGAAATTGCAGATAAAGCAGATGTAAATATATCACAAGTTTACGTTGATGTACCAACCACACCATCAGTTCCATTTACATCTTCACGTCAAGCTCTAAAAAGCCTGACTCTTGTATCAGATTCAGATGGACAACATCATGAAACTATTGATGTGACAGAACTTCCTCTTATGGGTGCTATATCAGGATATATGGACATCATCCGAGTCTACACCAACAAGAACAATAGGGACATTGTTCAAAACGCCACGGCTAAAATACTTGGAGACGATAACATCAAACCTTGGTGGAATCGAGTTAGTATGTAGATGATGGAATCAATACAGAATTTTTTTCTTCGAATTATTTTAGCCCATTTAGAAAGCTAGATTCTAAACTTGATAGATAATCTCAATATTTGTTATTTTCTAACAGATAAGAATTGATTCAATAAGTTTCTAGTAAACTCTTCTAAATTCACTTTCAACGCTTCTTCAGGACCCATCCAAACATATTCTTGAATCTCGCGATTGTCTAATTTTACATCTTTAGATTCTGAAATACAGAGGAAATCCAAAAAAATAAAGTGTTTGTGAAGATTGAAATTTTTAGGGTATATGGCTTCTTGAATAAGAAGCAGGCTCGCAGAACTAATATCTAGTCCTACCTCTTCTTTTATTTCACGTTTAATCGCATTCTCAGCAGTTTCACCAACTTCAATATGACCACCAGGAACAGTCCAAAGATCTTTCCACTTGAAAGATTTTACAAGAAGAATTTCTCCGGATTTATGCATTATCAAGCCACCAACGGTTGGTTCAGGATATTTTTGTTTAGATTCAGACATATAGTTTCTACCTTTTTCAAAGCCCCATTTTATATAATTGGGGCTCACTATTTTAATCAGCTCTCAACCCACTTTATTGGAGTATATCCTGTACTTTCCAGTTCTAGCAATTTAGAATTATTTTGTCAATAATATCTATTTTAGGATGAGGTTAAGTAGTTATGGGTATGAAAAGTGGACAAGTTAATTTTATTGGCGAAGTCATATCAATCAAGGATGAGTTGACAACTATTAAGATAAATGATGAATACTATGATGGTTTGCATTATCTTGCAACTTTCTCTCACATTATCATATTATATTGGTTTCATAAAAGAGACAACCAAGAACATCGCTCAGTTCTTAGAGTTACTCCTAAGAGGCATAAAAGGGCTCCAGAAATTGGGGTGTTAACATCAAGAAGTCCAAGCAGAATAAATCCAATAGGATTATGTGTAACTGAACTTACTTCAATAGACAAATGTATTTTAAAGGTGAAAGGTTTAGATGCATTGCAAGGCTCACCAATAGTGGATGTCAAGCCATATCTTCCACGCGCAGATTCCATATCTGATGCTAGAGTTCCAGAATATATGCAGCATGGCCTCAAAACGTAAAACTAATATTTTGAGGTAAATTAATTTGAAATCTAAGAAAGTTGTAACATCGTTTCTCCAGTTCAATGAAAAAATACTAGTGATGAAAAGAAGTACAAAAGTAAAAGCTCATAAGCAAATGTGGGGAGGTGTTAGTGGATATCTGGAAAAGGGAGAAGAACCACTCACAAGAGCACTAATAGAAATACAGGAAGAGACTGGACTTTCAAATGATGATGTAGATATTATAACAGCTTCTGAACCCATAGGGATACCAGATAAAGAAATCGATGTGTTGTGGATTATTTACCCTCATCTCTTCAAAACACAAAGAAAGGAGATAAAAATTGATTGTGAACATACAGAACATAAATGGATACAACCTGAGGCACTTTCAGATCTTGTTACAGTACCTGCACTTAATGAAACCCTCCAGATGGTTTTACCAACACCAATTGAAAAACTAACATCATCCCAAGAAGTTATTGAGAAAGTTAAGTTAATCGAGATGGATAAAAATCATGGTGCCTCTTGGCTAGCTAATAAAGCAATAGGAGTAATAGAACAAGTATCTAGTACCGATAATCATAGTAATTTAGATGATTACTTGAATCGGATAAAGGCAGTAGCAGAACTTCTTATGAACCTGAGACCAAGTATGGGTGCTATAAATAACCAAGTTGGAGACCTTCTTTTCAAAATAGTTGAGAAATCTAAGGAAACATCTAATATTGATGAAATAAGTATTTTCATAAATAAAGAAAAAAAGAACCATGATATAATAACAGAAAAAAACCCAAAACTAATTGCCCAAAATGTCCTTAAACTAATTCCTAATAATGCAAGAATTCTTACTCATAGCTACAGTTCCGCTGTAATAGAATCTTTAATACTTGCCCACAAAAGTAGAAAAAATATCCAAATATTTGTTTCAGAATCAAGACCACTCTTCGAAGGCAGAATTACTGCCAAAGAGCTTTCTAAACATGGAATTCCCACAACCCTTGTCACTGATGCAGCAGCAGGATTTTTTGCAGGAAAAGTTGATATGTTGTTAGTTGGCGCGGACAGTCTGCTTTCAGATGGAGAAGTTATTAATAAAGCTGGAACATACCCAATAGTACTTGCAGCTTCATATCAAGGAATTCCAATATATATTGCAGCAGATATTGGAAAATTGAACTTGAGAAGCTTTTTCACAAAGATATTGTTGGAAGAAAAAGAGGTTAATGAAGTCTGGTCTGAAGCACCTTCCAATATTTCAATACGGAACTTATATTTCGATATTACTCCAAAATTCTTCATAACAAGTATAATTACTGAAAGACAAAAAATAAGGCCTGATGAATTACTTGTGATATCTAGAGAAATGATAAACCACAGATATATAATCTGAAAATATCTAATTATTAATTCTTCGCTAATCAGAATAAACTGAAACTGATATTGTTCGAATTTATAATTTCTGAGATACCGAATTAAGCTGTCATATTTATACCGTGAGATGATAGTTTCTTGGGGTTACTAAGGATTATTTAGTAAGTCCTCTTTATCCTAATATTCATAGATATAGACTCTTAAGCAAGATATCAAGACACGTGCTATTCTCCCATCACCTGGATAACTAATCGTCGAGATCGGCTACGTGTATCCATCTCCAAGAGGACCACTTGCTGCCAAGTTCCGAGAATAAGCCTTCCGTCTCGAAAAGGTATAATTAGACTTGGACCTATAATAGAAGCTTTCACGTGACTATGACCATTTCCATCATGCCAAGTTTTATTGTGCTCATATGGGATATCTCCTGGGATCAAACGATTCATTGCTGAGGGAAAATCCGTTTTAAGACCTGGTTCATATTCAATTGTAGTTAATGCTGCGGTTGACCCAGGAATGAATGATGTTAACAGGCCATTTCTCAGACCGACTTTATTGAGAACGTTAGCTAGAATCTCAGTAATATCTATCATATCACCTTCACCCTTAGTTTCCATAGAAAACTCATCCAATATTATCTTCAAAGATTATCTTCACCAGCCATATGTTAGAGCTTACAATTTTTAATTATATCTAATGGAGTCTCTTTGATACCGTTGACCACGTCTTAAGGAGATAATTCGTGCAGACCTAAGATCTTTCGGCTCTTTGAAATGCGTAGGATTAGTCATGTTTGAGGTCCCCCTCTCATTCACTATCTCTATTTCTATTTTTTCCTTAAATTCTTTAAGAAGAAAACTTGCAATATAGTTAGCTTTTTCAGGGTTACCATCTCCTATTCTTATTACCTTTCGTTTAGCTTGAGAATTCTTTATAAGATCAATTAGCACAGATAATGTTTTCTCAAGCGATAATGTAACTCTATCAAGTATCTCTCTTCCTCGATATAATGATACTATTCCAGTTCTATCCCCTGGATCAATTCCGATGAGAAGTATATCTTCGCCACTACTGAAAAGCCTAGAGATTATCTTTTCCTTTGCTTTGGTACCCCTTCCTGTTATGTCTTCGAGACAAATTACTTTTCGAGATTTTATTAATCTTCTTTCCACATAAGTTGTTAATATTAGCTGAACGTTTGGTTGAATATCACTGCCGGGTGAAACACTTTTGAAAGATAAATTCATTTCATTAAGTAATGAAGCTAAAGCGTAATATGCCTTTGCATCTAGAGTTGCTACAGCAATACTAGGTGTATACTCGATGGGGTTAATATTTTTCACAATTTTTTATCCTAATAATGAGCGTAAATCTTTTTCTATAAAAAAATATACTATTGAACGGGTATCCATTTTTGAATCATGATTGGGCAATTCTGAAGAGATTACTTTCAGATTCAACGGTAGTAACACTTCTATGCGATAATCAAATATCAAAAATACAATTCTTATCAAATATTTTGATGTTTAGATGGTCTCAAGACAATATTTCTATTTACTTAGATATTGATACCAACTTCACAGTATTCTTAGAAGATCATCATGATTTATCTAATCTTGATAATTTATTCATATTTAGACATAATGAAACAAACCTAATTGATGTCGTTGCGGATATAAGCTCGTTTAGTTCATCCTATGTAGATACAATCGTATTCGATTCTGTCACCTCGTTCTCCAGCATTCAAAGTGACAGCAAAACTTCTTCAAGTCTGAATAGAAGATTAGGTCTTTACCTTTCTCTTTTGCAGGTAGTCGTCTCCAGATGTAATGGACTAATTATTTTCACCAGTATGACTAGGGCGCGAAAGAGACAGGATGATGAATCTTGGTATTTTTCATATGCTGGAGGAAAACTTCTAAGAAAAAGGAGTGATCTTATACTTGAATTAAAGAGTAAAAAACAACAATTTGAAGTTTCTATTTTAAAAAGTCCAAGTAATGCACTACTGGGTGTTAAACTAAATCTTAACAGAAAATATGTATAGACTTAGAAAAATAGCTATCAATACAGAAGAAAAGCCGAACATTATGTAAAAGTCAGAGATACGTCTTTTGAAGCTCTCTCTAGATCCCAAGTATATGAAGAAAAAACCAACAGTCCCCATAACCATAGCGAATAAGTAGACAAAGCTTTCAGAAGCAGTCTGAATACCACGCTGCGGAAATATCACGTATCCTTCTGGAAGTCGTGAGCCTTCAAGTAAACCATTGATAATACCGGCTGAAAAAATGAAAATAATAGCGATATAGGAGACTTCAAGTCCCCTCGACTTCACAATGTTGGTAATCGATGCGGTACTTTTTGAGATACTGGAAAAGAGAATTTTACTAGTTAACATACTAAATATTTTGCCTGATTTTCTCTTCAATCCCATATTGCATACACGTTGTCTAACGGAGTGCTTCAAAGAGTACTATAATAAGTAGATTATGGAATCGTTTATTCTGAAATCAGTTACTAATTGATTAGCATCAAGAATTTTCATAGTTTTTCTTCTTTTTAAGGAGTTCACAACACTCTTTGACCCAAATACCAGTTTCGGGTCTCTCATCTACCCTTTGAAGATAATTTAACCAATCAAGTTCGCCATATGCTAGACGCCATACCTCAAAACTAGACTTTATTTTTTTATAACATTCACTGTGATATAAACAGAGCTCTGACTTATCATCTATCACTTCTCTATTACAGATACTACATTTCATCTTTCGTGACCTTTCTCTTAGATTTGCAGGTACTGTTTACACATTGTCTCCATGATTTCCTATAAAATCGTAAATATATAATGGGCCATCCACAATTTGAACACGTCTTGCCAGTAATGGTTACAGTTCCTCTCTGCGGCAGAGGGGCTGAGGCGCGACAACCTTTGATATATCTACTACAACCAATGAATCGTTTATGGGTTTTCTTTGATCGAATTATGTTCAGTGTTCCTTTATTGCAAAGAGGGCAAGAACTTATGCGGTTCTGTTTATGTATGGTTGTGATGACCGCTTGACCAAGTTTACCCCCGATTTCTTTTTCGGCTTTCTTTATCGCAGCAAGAGAATCTATCATCTGGTCTACTGCTTGATGAATAACAATTCCACCATCCATTTGGTTGTTCTCTATCTTCTCTAGATTCTTTTCTATTTTGCGGGTCATATCTACAGAAATGATTTTTGGGCTATACTGACTCATAACTTCATTGACAGTTAATGCGATATCGGTAGCAAATATATGGGTACCATAAAAATAACCTCGATCGTAAAGCGTTTTTATTATATCAGCCCGGGTAGCCTTTGTACCTATATCCTCTTTCTCCATCTTCTCTAGAAGAGTGCTCTGATTATATCTGGACAAAGGTTTAGTAAATTTCTCTTCTATAACTATAGACTGAAGAGGTAGTTTTTCATCTTTAATTAGATGTGGAATAACCTTATCATCTACACTAGTATAATTTCTATAAAACTTTATCCAACCCTCTTTCAAAGTTTGTTTTCCATATATGTTGAAAAGATAACCACTAATATCAATAGTAACAGAAATTTGCTCCCTAAGAGCAACTTCCCCAAATACAGCTAAGAAGCGCCTTACAATTAGATCGTAAAGATTACTCTCAGTAGAAGATAAAGTGCGTTTAGGAATATCTCCTGTTGGATATATGGCTGGATGAGCTGGATCAACCTTAGGACCCTGATTAGGTGTCATCTTACCTCTCAAGATGTTACTTGCATCTTTGTTGTAGGTTTTGCTCTTTTGAAGGTCTGTAAAAATTTTTTGAAAATCTATGGAAGAGGGGAGCTTTTGGCTGGAAGTTCGTGGATATGATATCAGAGCACTAAGATAAAGACGTTCAGCTATTCTCAAGGTATGGCTAGGTAAATAGCCAAATATTCGATATGCATCCTTTTGTAGAGAACCTGTGTTAAACGGAAATGGTGGGAATTGTCGGTATATTGATTTGGTTACTTGAGTTACAATACTTTTCTTTCCTTCACATCTTTTCTTTATCTTTTGAATTTCAGATGCCTTAAAAACACGTTGATTTTCATAATCAGCAATTATTGTGGTATCATCTTTATACAGTTCCGCGTGAAGCCTCCAGAATGGTGTAGGAACAAAAGTTCGAATCTCAACTTCACGTTTTACCACATAAGAAAGAGCAGGTCCCTGGACTCTACCAACTGTTATCACTCTATACCCTTGATTGAATTTATGATATGATTCAGATAAAGCCCTTGAGAGGTTGACCCCAAAGATGAAGTCTACAATATGTCGAGTTCTGCCAGCTTCAGCTAACCCATTACCAAGCCCATGTACTGTTGATCTGAACGCCTCTTGCACCTCTGTTTTCGTCAAAGTAGAAAACTTGGCTCGTAGTGCCATGTTTTGTTTCTCTCCGCAAGCATACTTTAAAATATTGAAACAGATAGTATCTCCTTCCTGATCAAAATCACAAGCGTTGATAAATACATCTGCATTCTCCGCTAGCTTCTTAATAACGCCTATCCTTTGAGATAAGTATCTTCTCTTCCGATCCATAGTATGGATGGGGAACCATTCTACATCAAATGTAGGATAAACATAGTGTTTTGGGAGAGTATCACTAATTGTATATAGATGACCGCTGGCAGAACATATCACATATGTCCTGCCACTTCGTTTCAGAGTGAATATTTTTATGTTTCCATGCTTAGTTATATTCAATTCTTTCTCTGAAAGGGCTTCCGCTATTCTTTCAGCTGAGTCCGGTTTCTCACAGATAACTAATGTGTAAGGAGAAGAATCTTGAGAGAGAGACATAACTATCCTAAAAAGGACGATTAGTTAATAATGTTGCAGTTCTTTTTTTACACTTTTGTATAGATCTTTATAATTATATAATTTATATCAGTCTAAGAAATCTGGTAATAATAGTGGTCTAGATAACTTTTCGAATTATCTGTTCAGATTGTAAAGCTCCTCTATATTCCGGATTTGACCTGAAATCTTCTAGGGACATCCTGAAGTCAACTGAAGGAACATGCAAGAGTTGTGGAATCAATCTTTCAACATATGACTTTACTATTGATGTAGATGGTAATGCACTCTAATACATTTTATGAGAATAACCCATAGAAGCGATTTATTGATTAAACATATTAACTTTTAATAAATTAATTTCCTTTACTGTATAAACATATTTTGTAACAGATAAGATAATCTTCAGAAATGTACCCTTTGATGATATTCTATTGGTTTTAGATAAAAAATAATCATCCTTTCAGATCCTAGTTCTCACTCAATCCCTTTTTTTATGGTTATTTTTTTAACATTTACCAGAACATATTTCCCATTGTAAATTACTTTCATGAAGTTGAATAAGTACCATTTGTTCTGAGAATACCTTGCATATAGATACATGTATCATAATCTACAGCTAAGTTTTTTGTGCTTAGTGATCTATTTGTCATTCTCCACGGAGCACCGTTAAGTGCTCTTACTAGTACTATTGGAAAGCCATCATCGGCTTCACCCATTATAAGCTGAACAGCAGTTGCTATTTGGTCGGCCAATGCTCTCTTAGTAACATTCAGAATATTCCCGAAGAGATCCTGTTTTCCACACTCATCTTCCAGTGGTTCAAACCCTGCAACACTTATTGCAAGACCAGTAGTCCCCATCCTAAGAGGCATAAGCCGGCTATCTGTTACAACTACACCAACACGTTTACCATGCATTTGATGAATCACATTCTTCAAGTCTTCTGCATCCTTAAATGGGTATTCAGGGTAGAGCATAACATGACCATCTGGGACATTTGACTTATCTATCCCAGCATTGGGAGCTATTACACCATTTTTTATTGCAAGAGCGAATCTTGGAACTCCACCTATTATCATATCTGCTTCTTGAAGTACAAGTTGAGCAAATCTTGGATCCAAACTTAGTTTATCTGCAAGACGATCAGCTTCTTCGCTTATATCTGCATCATTAAGGTTAACTAATCGTCCTTTAGACATTGAGAGAAATTTGCTAGAGACAGCGATAATATCGTTATCCAAAAATTCTTCTCCCATCTTTTTAACTGCCTGGATTACTTCAGATGGTAGATCAAACGAATTATCTTTCCTTTCTACACCAATAGGGATAAAGAGCAGATTTGCCTTCATTTTTTTCTTTTTTCCCATCGTAATCTCCATTAGGTATAAGTGTCAGTCTCTTTTTTTTATGGTTCATAAGGATTTAAGAAAGATTATTAGTAGATACAATAAGATATTATCTCTCAATATTCTTAAAGTGTAGTGTTTGAATGTAGATTGTTTAGAGAAGCTTTTAAACATCACTAATATTCCACCCTGTACCAGATAGTGAAAATATGAGGCTGTCTAGATTTACTAGCGTGTTACCTTCGTTAGATTTAAGGAGACCGTGTGTACGAAGAAGTACAGTCATCATCACCTTGGCATTGGCTGCGATCTTTTCTGCCGCTTTAATTATAAGGATATATCCAGCTAAATACGGATTTTTTATCAACGAATTCGATCCATATTTTGATTATTACGCAACAGATTTCTTGGTGCAACATTTTAATGAGAAAGGTCTCTTAGGAATGTTGGATTACTTCTCTTGGACTGATACACAGACATGGTATCCAGGAGGTCGCATTGTGGCCAACACATCGCAGGTAGGACTACACTTCACTGGAGCTATATTATACATAATCACAAGCAGTATAATTGGGTTAAATATCTCCCTTTATGATTTCATCGTCTTATTTCCAGTAGTAATTGGATCATTAACAACATTAGCAATGTATTTACTTGTGAAACGAATAAGCAATGCACCAGCAGGTTTACTGGCCGCTCTAGTGATTGCTTTTTCACCACCAATAATTCAAAGAGGAGCGCTTGGGTGGTATAAGTCAGAACCACTTGCATTATTCCTGATTGTACTAGGGAGCTACTTCTTTCTCACAATGTATAATAATAATATTTCTAGAAAGGGAATGATTCTACGAGCTGGAATTGCTGGTTTGCTCCTCGGATTTGCAAATACTACTTGGGGTGGTGCTTTGTACTTAAACGCTGTTTTTGGTGGCCTACTTTTCCTAGTACCATTTCTGAAAGTTGATCTAAGAAAGACAGTCTACCTAGGAAGTGTCTTCATAGCGTTCAACCTTTTATCTAGTTCAATTTTTCCAAGGCCAGGACCTTCAATGATTTTTGGGCCAGGTGGTATCGCGCTCATTGGAGGACTTCTCTTTGTGTTTATTGCTTATGGTGTTAAGAGAACAGTAGATCCAAGTGTATACATTAAGTCTTTAGTGAAGACAACTTTCGTATTCGCTCTCATTGGCTTGATTATATTGAGTTTTGGATCAGTAACGAGTCTAAGCTTAAGGTACGAAACCGTCTTGAATCCATTTCTTCGAACCGCAGACCCTTTGGTTGAATCAGTCGCAGAACATCAGAGTCCGACCGGAGCAGATTTCCTGTCGTCATACTTTTCTCTTCTATTCTTAGCCGGGTTTGGAACAATTATGACATTACGCAGAAGGAGTATAGGGGCTGGATATATTCTCATTCTAGCTTTGGGTGCCATCTATATTTCAGCCTCATTCGCTAGACTTATGGTTTTCTCATCTATTGCGTTTGCTATTCTTGCTGGCATAGGTTTACATGAGCTTTCTTCAGCCATATTAAGGCCCGGGGCAACCTCTTCCTTAAAGAAGAAGTTTCGCACTCATGAAGTTCGGAGTGAATTTAAGCTAGGATTTGTGCTCTTTATGATTTTTATCATTTCAATTCCTGTTATATACCCTGCTCAAGTTAGAGAATTTGCATCACATTCTTGGATTGAGACTGCTGACCTTCCTGTCAGTATTGCTAGCGCATCTACTAATTTTAGAGCAGATGTTCCTGACTGGCGTGAAGCTCTCTCCTGGATTAAATACAGTACTCCGCCGTTCCAGTCGAATGGTACACCTACAGTCTTTGCAGCATGGTGGGATTATGGGTACTGGATATCAGTTATGGGGAACAGGACAAGTCTTGCAGATAATGCTACGTTAAGCACTATACGTATAGCGAAGCTTGGAAGGATGTTCATGTCTGAAGAGCAGGAAAGTATTGAAATTCTAAATGATTTGAAAGCAAATTATGTTATAATCTATGTAGTTGGACAGACATTCACCTTGCAAGAAAATGGTCAACGGATATTCATATTAGGCTCATCAGGTGATGAAAGTAAGAAACAATGGTTCATAAGGATAGGGGGGCTTGATGAAAATCTTTTCTTGGAGGATGATGCGTTTACTCCTAAGCCTTATTTCTGGGAAAATTCACTTCTTGGTAATATGATACCATTCAGTTTTGTTTCCTTCGCAGAATTCTCTCAAGGAGGTTTACAGTTTTCAAATAGCACAGAATATCAGTCAGGTCTTAGATCGATTTACACATATGATATGAAATATCCTGCAGATGGTCCTGGTCCACTTAGATTGGCATTTATGTCTTCAAGCTTAGCGGAACCAAAAGATGGCGTATTTGCAGCCGTTATTGTTTATGAGATAGTTGATTCGCAGCCAGAAGAGCCTTAAGATTATCATAACATATCTGCTCTTTATTTTCCCACATTTATTTGATTATATCTATTCATTAGATGTGAGAAATGGAAATGATCATGAAAATAGAGATTTAATTGGAATGTAATCTCTAATTAAAGGGCAAAACATTTATTTTTTGGGTTCATATCTATCAGAGATGCGATATCTAACATAACGATCGTCTGGAGAGAATTTTGCTGGGCGTGAAGTTGTTGTCTCGCCACTACATTTTGGACAATTTTTTTCAATGGTATAAGTGCTGCAAGATTTACATTTTCTCATAAGGTGTTTCATTCTTCATCATTTGATGTATCAATCAAGCCTTCGAAGGATTACAGCATGAATCTTAGCTTTCCCGCCTGTCTTCTCAGCGATAAGGGCATCACAAACTTTGCATAGTATGTTGTTGTTAGTCATAGAATAAATTATTTGTTCATTTCCACATTTTTCACATTGAACCATCAAGAAAGTGCTACGAGGCTGCGGAATGGATATTCTCTCTTTTTTCAAAAGTTATTCTTCCTAAGGGATTATCTCGAGCTTTCTTAACCTCATGCCGGGCTTCATAGTCTGGAAACCACATTCTTTGCATTTTAGCTTCAGGACCTGTTTTTTGGTGGTTTTAGCTTTTCGTTTAAGTTCAGGAAATTTTTGGCCGCCATAACCTTTTTTATCTTCAGTATGATGGCGTGTTCCAATAGCGGATTTTCGCATCTTTCCTGCTTTATATATGGAGATAGTTTGAATAGTGTGTTTATCACATTTAGGGCAATATTTTCGACTCTGTTTCACTATACGCATCCTTTCACCATTCTCTTCCGTACAAACGACTTTGAGACATCAGTATATCAACCTTCTGCGACGTTTTATTCGTTTAAGATAATAGCTACCTATAAGATTAGGAAGATGGGAGATAGTTATTGAAACAGATAGCAATTATTGGGAGTGCAGAGAAAGTTTCTCCAGAGGTAGAACAGATGGCGGAAGAGATTGGGCGAGGTATAGCGAGAAGTGGAGCAGTTTTGATAAGTGGAGGTAGAAAAGGTGTCATGGAAGCATCATGTAGGGGTGCTAAGAAAGAAAACGGCCTTGTAGTCGGTATTCTACCGAAGACCAATGATCAAGCCAATCAGTTTGTGGATATATGCATAGTTACAGATATGGGTGATGCACGAAATGTTTTGAATGTAAATTCTGCCGATGCCGTAATATCGGTTTGTGGAGGAGCAGGAACTCTTTCTGAAATTGCATTAGCTTTAAAGGCTGACAAGAGGGTTGTCGCTATGAGGTTATCAGGAGGAGTTTCAAGTATGATGGCGGGCAAAACTATTGATGGAAAAATAATCATATCTGCAGAAAGTGTTAAAGAAGCACTAAGAATTGTTTTAGAATAAAATCATAATTCCAAGTCAAGTTCTTGAACTATCCCTTGCTTTAATAGAGGCTTGGCATTATCTAACGGAAGAACGGATACATCATCATTCTTGAATGGCCCATACTTTGCTAAATCCACACCTATAAGTGACGAAACTGGTTCCTTAAATCTAACAACAACGTACTTTGATGATACTTTATTGGATATATTTCTAAGGACTGAGGTCTGTCCGTTAATGAGAGCTCTGCGAAGATTGGCAAATCTCTTACGTGATATCAATGATGGTTCAATAAGATATTTTTCCTCTGGAGTTAAGTTCACACCATTAGCCTCCTCATCAATATTTGATGATATCTTTGCCAATCGTATTTCAAGTAAACGAATTGCAAGGCCAGTAAGCAGATCTTTTTCTCCTCTGACAAGATTACTTGTCAAATTGCGTTCATTCTTATCAGTTAAATTGTTTGTTGTCTTGATATAACTAGCGATATCTTGGTAAGTTGTCTTCGGTATCTTATATAGCTTTTCAGATTTCAACTCATCTTCAATACAATTGTAAATCCTGTTAACAATAGATTTCATTTTTTACTCTTCAACCGTGGCCATACCTTGACCGAGTAAGTATATGGCAGCCATCGTTGGAAGCTCAATAATCTCAGATTTAAACGGACCGAATTGTTCCCCCATAAGAGAAAATTTTGGTGAGTTATCCACTTGTATCTTCATCGGATCTTGACCGAAAGCGACCGCATCATCTAGAGGAGAGAAACTTTCTAGATTTCTGCACCTTTTTTTCAGCAAACCTGTCTTTCCATGTAATGTTCCTGGAAGTCTTAAGATTCTATGGATATCGGTTGTGACAGAAGGGTCTACCGTTGCACCACTCTTCTTAGCAGCATCTTCTATAGCCAATTGGAATTTTTTATAAGTCCCCTTCCGGTAAAGATTTGTTAAAATTACTGTTGCATCTTTGGCTCCTTTTCCATTATGTTGGGCTTTAAAGTATCTGGCAATACGGCCTCTCCATCCCATCTCTTTTTCAGATGGGAACCTATCAGTCATATGTTCATAACTAGATTTACGTGTGACACCAAGATTTTCAGGGATAAATGCCTGTCCTGAGACATAGTCCACAATATCGCTTCTAACAGCTTGATTTGCTTCTGCGAAATCAGAATTTGCAATTGAGAGATGATATCCCATACTTCCTGAAAAATAAATATCGATTTTAGTCTTCTGAATTCCAAAGTCGTCAATTAAAATATCTTGCAGTTTAAGAGCTTCGTTCTTTGCAGCATCAAGGCAAATATCGCAAGCAATATTCACTTCATGAATCCGTGTCCCTTTACAACTAGGGCACTTATTGGGTTTAAGCCCAAGCTTCTGCCTGCCACAAATTCGACATATCCATTTATCATGGTCTTGTCTACATGGAGATGAAAGTGTATCAGCATCGATATCGAAAACTAAATCACCGCTTTTCCACCCTTTTTCATGCATCGGTAGTGAGGGTTTTTCATAAAATGATGTGGAATAGTAGACTGAATTAGGAGATTCTTTCAAGATACGGGCTTGCATATCACCCGAATTCTGGAATGATATGTGTCTAATCATAATGTGGTCGAATGTCATATAACCAAATTCTCGTTCAGATATACGGGATGGGACTTCTATCTGTTCGACATGTTTATAGTAATACTCCTTGAATTTTTTCTTTAAGATTGTTGCTGTTTTTTTATCCATTTTTTATTTCCTTTTCTTTTTGATCTTAGATTCGTTTTTCTACCGAATTGAAGAGGATTTCGTATTTCGTTACACTCCTTTGTCTTGAAGCAAAAACTATGGGTAACTAGAGTTCTGCAGGATGGGCAAGTATACTTAACCCGTCCCCCTCTCAGACCGGCAATATGTTCTACCTGATATTTAGTTATCCGCTCATTAAAGTCAGGAGATCTAGAATATAGGGACATGATCTCCTCAACAGAACCGCCAATATTCACCAAATAAGTGGTAAGAAGGAATCTACCGTAGTGTGGAAGGTTTTCTCCTTTCTTTAGCATATCCAATGCGGTGGTAACACAAGGAGGATACTTGTCTGGAGTAATCTTCATCATATCGCTTAACTTTGGAGGTGGTGGAGAGATTGAGGATAACTCCTGAATGGTCTTTATAAAATTATTCGGCAATTTGGGAATAACCATCTCTTTCAGTTTATCACGTATCTTGTTTTCTATCTCCTGTCTGATGAGCCTAATCAACTCGGATGATTTTAGGTAAACATAACCTTCATCTACCATCCTATTGATAAGCTTCCATTCTATCTCATGAAAATATGTGGCCCGTCTAAGATAATCCATAATTGGTATTTTATAATTAAGCTTAGAGAAACCAATTTTAGATGTAACCAGTATTACATTTATTTTTAAGATATTCCTAAACATCTCAACTATTAGATCCTCTCTTTCATCTTTTAGAAGGTTTTCCACACGGATTGCTTCAGCATGGGAATATCGCGATATCAGATGTTCTAGATTTGTAGCTTTAACCAACATAAGAGCTATCGGAAAAGAAAGTATTTCTATTTCTGGTGTACCTATCTCTACTGAAACTTCTCGAGATCTTATAGCCTGAAGAACTCTTTTCTTGGCTCTTCCTATTACTCGGTTGAAGTCAGGTTGAGACATATCTACAAGGCTTAGATCTCTTGCCTTGACATATTCGCCTGCCTCGTCCAGAAAAGGGTATTTGGCAAGGTCTTTTTCCCCTAGTTCAATCGAAATCAATAGATTGTCATTTAAAGCAAGGAACTCGTTGTTAAAAGTTTCTTGTGATCTCTAGTTATTTATCTTCTATCCTCGGAGCTAAGTAGAAGCGCATCCGTCCACCCTTATCTCCTAGCTTAAATGTAAGACGAAGAGGCATCTTGCTTGAATATTCGAATGTCAAAACGTCAGTGGATTTACCAGCAGCGCGTGTAATATTCAACAAGTATTCTATACTGTATGTTGCCTTACTTTCTTCTTTAACCCTTAATTGAAGTAAATCTTGATTTCCTTTCTCCAAGGTTGCAGAACCAGTTCCTGAGTCGCTCTTACCTGAGAATACCAATTTTGTCTCATCTGCTGAAATGATTATGTGATCTGATACAGCAGATATATCGCTAAGCATCTTTTCAAAAGTCTGCTCAGTTATCTCAACCTTAGAGTTGAATGAGACTTTAGGTTCAGGGGTTGCACTATAGGTACTTTCTATTAGATGTATTTGAAACTGTCTTTCATACCCATTAGCCAATTTAAGAAGAAGAGTTTCATCTTCTCCCATGGATATTTCGACATAATCCTTACTACCTGCTCGCCGAATTAACTTAACTAGATCTTCTACTCTGACTGTTAGATTTAGTTGTTTATCACAATCGTATTTATCAAAGGCTGAATTTGGCCAATCAAGATCTATGAGGGCGACGTGTGAAGGGTCCATTGCACGGAAGGTAATGCCTTCAGAAGTAGCTTCGAAACTTGCTTCCTCAACTAATGCAGATATAGTGTTAGTAACAACTTTCCATTCATTTGGCGAAGAAGTTTTAGCTATAAAAACCAAAATAAACCACTCAAGTAGAATACCATTTAATTGTTATAGATAAGCCTTATCTTAGAATGGCCATTATCCAGGTTGCTGTTTCAACCAATCTGCAATAGATTTGGCTTCTTTATTATCTGATTCATCTAGTATGGGGATCTGTATCTTCTCTTCTGCAGCATGAATAGAAGGTCTAAAAGTATCCATTTCTGCGTAAAGAAGTGAAACATGCAATCTACCTTCAACGAATTCTTTTGCTAATAGTTCGGATATGATAAATGGCGGAGTTATTATCTTGAATGCTATACCGTTGACCCAAGTAAGAGAAACTGATTGAGAAGCACCTGCTTGGACTACTACATTTCGAGCAAGAACTTCTGGAGAACTGTATTTTACAAATTGTCGCACCACTATTTGGCTTAATGGTTTATTCAGTATATCTACCATGTTTAGTCAAACACCCTTCAGTCAAGTGGGATTGATTAATCTTTCCCATTTAAATAAAAAGTCTGATATATTTTCCTATTTTTCTAATTAAACAGTATCTAAAAAGCATCTAGTTTATTATAAGAAAATTATTGGAACAATATCTTTGATTTAAAGCAACTGGAAAATAATTTCTCAAGATATTCTTTCTTTTCCTTATTAGATATTCTAAAGTATAGCATCTTAATCGGATAAAACTATTTCTTCTCATCATAAACTATTTTGATATTACTAATTGTAAATAAAATTAAGTCTCTTTTTAGGCGTATTCTCGCCAAGTATGATTGCACTTCGTGCATCTATAGAACTGTGTGGTAGCTTCATCACCACTTCTAGTTTGAAGTAACCACCAATAAGCTTCCTTATTATTGCATTTGGGACATACAATATTGAGGGTAGGCATTGTCTTTACATCTACGTCTTCACTTACAACCTTAATCTGATCTTCGGATGGTCCTATTTCAGACTTAGTAAGAGGTTTCTTAACAGGAATAGTGGATCCACAACTGGTACATTCCAAAGTCATAGTAACGGTATCCCCATTTTTATTACGCTTTAGTCTCATGCGCGTGTCACATTTCTGACAGAACTTCATTTCTTCTACTCCTTTATTATCTGTTGTGTCTCTTTCAAAATAGATTCTGCTTGTTTCCAAGCTTTTTCACTGCCAGCAGTTAAAATTGATATAGGCTTGATCTTCGGTTTAACCTCCATCTGTATGATAAATTGTTTTAGAATAGGGTGAGGCGGGAGTACACCTGCGAAAACCACCTTACTATCTTTGAGGATTTCTTGGTGTATAATATCTGGAATTGATAAGTCCACTTGTTCAATTTGTATTTTTAACTTAGTTTTAGTTTCCTCTATAAGTTTTAGTTCCATTGTTGCTTCCACTCCGTAAAGAGACCCATTATTAAGATTTTATGATTTCTGAGTGGTTTTTAAATAATTAGATTTATTTAATTTGAGGCATCTTAGGGTATGAGCCTAAAACTTTAGTGAGCATATGTTTCTTTTCTAGAAATTTAAGTACTGCTTTACACTTCTCATCTTCTCGATGACCTTCAAAGTCAAGATAGAAATTATATTCCCAAGGTTTCTTTCGAGTGGGACGAGACTCAATCTTAGTCAAGTTAATCTCTTTGTCTGCAAATTCTTTTAGCGTAGCAAATAATGCTCCTGGTAAATGTTGGGCTGAGAAGACTATCGATGTTTTGTCGTTTCCAGTTGGAGGAACATTCTCTAAAGAGAGAATAAAGAATCTGGTGTAATTGCTAGAATTATCTTCAATTCCTTCTTTTAAAACGTTCATACCGTATATTGAAGCCGCCCTTGTGCTTGCTATCGCTGCAATACCATTAGATTTCTTTTCCCTAATAATCTTCACACTTCCTGCCGTATCATAAGTAGCAACAGGAGTTACACCAAGATTCCGAAGAAACTTACGACACTGGGCTAGGGCTTGTGGATGTGAATAAACAGTGCGGATATTTCCTATTTTTATTTCAGGTCTGGCAATTAGAGAGTGCTGTATTCGAAGAATAATTTCACCTTGAACCTTAAGATCTGTGGATAAAAGAAGATCATATGTTTCATTCACACTCCCTTCCAGAGAGTTCTCAATAGGAACTACTGCGAAGTCCACATTTTTTTTCTTAACAGATTCAAAAGTATCGAATAGTGTAGTGTAAGGCGAAACGATTACATCAGAATTAAAAAAAGAAATAATAGCCTCTTCGCTATATGCACCTCTTTCTCCTTGAAATGATACACTTTCCCTCTTATACTTCATGAATTATCACAATCTTATTTCTGGTTAATATACAGGAGTAAGCCACGTTTTATATTTTGATTGCTTTCCAGCAACTACGTCTCTAAATGATGCACTTATCTTCTTAGTCCATTTTCCTGGTTTACCTCGTCCGATCATTCTTTTATCGACTTCAACTATTGGAGCTATTTCCGCAGCTGTACCTGAGAAGAAAACTTCATCAGCGTTATATAGCTCAAATCGTGTTATCTGCCTTTCAGTAACTTTTAAATCCAAATCATTAGCTAAGTACTTTACTGTATCACGTGTTATCCCTGGAAGAATTGATGATGAATATGGAGGTGTTATCAATTCGTCACTATTTAAAATAAAGATATTTTCACCAGTACCTTCACTTACAAAGCCTTGGATATCGAGCATAATTGCATCGTCGTATCCATCCCGAACCGCTTCAAGCTTTGCTAATACGGAATTAAGATAATTTCCGCATGCCTTTGCCATTGGAGGTATTGACTGTTCGGATAACCGTTTCCATGAAGATGTTCTAAGTTTTAGCATTGGGGTATCGAAGTAATCTTCAAAAGGGATGGCAATTATTGCTGCATTAATAGGGAAACCAGTAAAGTTAAGGCCTATACCTTTGTATCCAACATAGATTATTGGACGGATATAGGTACGTGTTTTTAGATTATTCTTTCTAACTAATTCGATAGTTTTATTGATTAAATCTTTGGTAGTATATTTGTGGTTTATATAATAGATTTTAGCTGAGTGCATCATGCGGTCAATGTGATCTTTGAGTCTGAATATGTTGAGGTTATCTTCTGATGGATATGCCCTTATGCCTTCAAAGACACCTGTTCCATAATGAAGAGCGTGAGTAAGTATTGGGACTTTTGCATCGTTCCATTTAACAAAATCTCCATTCATCCAGACATAATCTGCTTTATTAGAACTCATTGCTCATCATCCAAGTTGATGTCCTAAGGTATATATTATAAAATATTCCCTTGAGGGTGTCAAGAAGGCCTGTTATTCTGATATTCAGAAGAGAGTCTTCTCTCCTCAACAAATCCACAATCTACACACTTTAGCCTTTCGCCAAGTCTTGCAAAGCTACCACCACAAATACTGCAATTTCCCTTTATAACTCCAAAATCGGAACGATCTATAGAGAGATGTATAATGGAGTTTGTATTGCTAAAGACTAATGCTCTGACAATGTCTCCAACTCTACAGATAGTATCTCGTTTTACTCTTCCTCGTCCTGATGATAGGTTTGGCATAAGTTGAAGCATACCTGTAAAACCGGCTGTTGATAGCTTATGATTTATAGATTCAATACGAATATTAGCGGTTTTAGTTTGTGCATTCTCTACCACCCCTGTAATTATATCTCCGGGTTGAGGTATTCTATCTTCATTATTCGGATTTTTAATATTGATTGATCTTTCAGATAAATTCTGTCCTATTTCCCCTACTTGCAATGATCTTACATCAGATTCTTTCAAGTATGTACCTGCACCTGAGTTAAACTCCTCGATTACTGCTACCTTTTCTCCAGGTGTTGCAATCACTTTCTTTGTCATTTTAGGCAATTTCGTTTCCTTATATTATTATGAGTCATTTTTTACCACTATTTAACTTGTTTTTTTATTATATTTGATTAGAAATCTCGGTTTCATTAAGTCGCTTCCTCAACAGGATGTAACATTATTTTTCAATTTCTAATTCAATAAAATGGATTAATAATGATTAGCCTGAATTAAAGAAGTTGTTATCTTATTTTTGTTATAACCAGAGAGGTTTTTCGAGGAAGACTTCTGGTTCCTTGCCATCCCAGATATTGAATAGTGCTTCAATTTGTGGAATAGACAAAATAGGTTTGCTAAAGGTTTCTCCATCAATCGAAATTCGTGGACAGGCAGTTTGAATGAAAGCATCGATATTTTTAAAAATTACAAGTCTTTCGTCGGTTATTTCTCGTAAAGTAATCGGTTGTACCACTTTACCATACTCTAAGAGTTTGCTCCTTATTTGCATAGCCCTTTTGAATAGATTTTGACCTTCCCTTAAACCAATTATCACCCCAAATCTTTCTGCATCTCTTGCATTATAGAGCTGGAGTATAGATCTTTTAAGCCATTTTTCAGCTAATGGAGTTACGTCCTCAGCAATAGTTAGGTAGGGATCTAGCATAATAGTTGGCCGGCCTGTTGAAAGAGCAACTCCTATAGCGTGAAACCTGCTTTGACCAAGAAATACTAGAGCATCTATCTTATCTCGGATATTGAATGCTGGACCGAATCTACAGCCCATTATTTGACCGTCCAATAGTCTCTCCTGACCTTCACCTATGCAGATTTTGAAACCCGCTTCTTCCAACGTCTTTTTCGTTTTACCAAGTTGGTGTAGATACTGACTTATTGTACATATTCCCAATTGATTATATTTTTTAAGTGATGATAATGACTCTTTGATCACTTTCGTAAAATCAACGTCTTCGTATACATCTATCAATACTGTCCGTTTACCTATTCGTTTTATCGCTGAGTTATGGCCTATATGAAATGCTATATCTGTGCCAAGTCTAGATGCATCGTCATCCATTATATCACAGCATCCGTAAGTTGGGTCGGCTGATATTATTGTCCGAACATTATATTCTTTCTCAATCTTGGAAGCTAATTGTTGAACTTGTGGTAAATAACCATCTGGGCAGCTTAATAAGATGGCTGCTGGCTTCACTTGTTTTATTTCAGAAATTATTTTATTTTCATCGATCCTCACTTGAAATACTTCTCCTGTTCATATGGTTTTTGTGTTTCTTTTAGCCTTTTTCATAAAATGGTAAAGTGATACAAACCTAGGTTTTTTATAGTATTAACTTTAAGTTTGAAAAAGGATGGATTTCTGTGGCTGAAGAAGAAATTGTAGCTCAAAGTCTCATACTTGTGGCTGCTGTACTTGGATCTGGTTACCTTGCAAGTCGACTTATGTCAAGTAAGGGTATACCTGAATCCATTTTTATGATATCGGCAGGTATCATCTTGGGTCCGGTTCTACATATACTGGATACAGCTACTTTTGCACCGTTAGCACCTTACTTAGGAGGATTGGCTTTAATTGCCATAATGTTCGATAGCGGTCTTGGGACAGATATTGAGGAGTTACTTGGACAGAGTAAGCATGCATTCATACTTGCGATGTTGAGCTTTTTTTCAGGTGTAGCACTATTAGTCTTTATTCTATATATTCTCCCTATGTTCATTGTTATTCCAGGCCTTCCAGACCTTTCTTTAAAACAGGCAGTTCTTTTTGGAACGATTATTGGTGGAAGCAGTGGGGCTGTAGTTGCGTCAGTCGCAAAGAGTATAGGGATGAAGAAAAATCTCTCTATGTTTCTAACAGTTGAGTCCATACTTACTGATGCGTTATGTATTATCGGTAGCTTGACTGTTCTTATGTGGATAACAACACCTGATCTTGCACCTCAACAAATTGCCACATTTATTGCCGCAAAATTCAGTGTAAGCCTTGTAACTGGAGCTATCTTTGGTCTGATTTTAGCTAGAGTTATCCATAAGAGACATCCGTACACGTTGATACTTACGCTACTTCTTTTCTTATATGGAGGTACTGAGATTGCGGGTGGAAACGGTGCAATAGCAATCTTTGTCTGTGCAATAATTTTAACAAATCTGGAACGGTTACCATTAGTTTCTAGGGAGGATATAGTTGCATCTGTGAATATTAGAAAAGAATCACTGGGAGGTTTTCATTCGGAGCTGAGTTTCTTGATAAAAGTCTTCTTCTATCTTATGGTTGGGTTAATATTTGATGTGAATATAGCTGATCCCAATGTAGCTCAAGCGATGCTCTTTGGATTGATAGTGGCGATCCTCTTGCTGGTTGTAAGATTCCCTGCAGCGGTCTTTGTGTCCAGATTGTCACGGGTAGGTGATTCAAAAGTCATCTCAGTCTTTTATGCAAGAGGTCTTGCGGCGGCAGTTCTTGCTTTTCTCCCTGCGCAGCTTGGATTTTCCAGTGCAGATTTTTACCTTCAGAGCATAGCAGCAATTATAGTATTCTCAAATGTAATTCTTACTATAGGTTATCCTCTCACAACCTCTGGTATACGGAGGCATAAACCCAAATTTGTTGAAGAACCGGATATAATAAAGGATGAAGATGAACGGCCCTATGGCTTCTGAGGGAGTATTACCTGTTCTATCTTCATAGGAGCTGGGAGCTTACTCCCCGCTGTTTTGAAGGCAGCTACTGCAATCGATAGTTGCTCTTTCATGATGCTTAAATCTAATATTGAATCGCCTATATTCACTCTAGCAGCCAAGGCTACAGGTTTACCATAAGCTCTTCGCATTCCTTCCTGCAGTCTGTCTGCACCTGCGGTCGCTATCATCTTATTCTCTCGGAGTATGACGTGTGGATAAATTTTGACCTCAAGAAGATAGGACACTTCCTCATCAGCTATAATCTTATTGGCAGATACTCGTGCTGCTTCAATAGCGAAATGCCTTATCTGAACCTTCTCAGTACTCACAAGCCGAAGTTTTAAATCATAATCATCTCTAGCAGTTCCACTTGTGAACCTTGCAATCCTTACGTTAGGAGAGCCTTTTTCATACTCTTTTCTTGTTGTAGGCATTCCATTTCCAATTCTATAGTTATGTCCTCGCAACGTTGTCAGATCCTAGTGTGCGACCAGTAGCATGAAGCTGGTAAATAAGCCTGACGCCAACTATTTATCTATACATATCTTTCAAATAAGAGTATTTTGGATTATAATAGATTTATAATTATAATGGCTCATGGAGAGCTTTCGCTGGTAGAGGCTGTAAACTACTTGGAATCTAAGGGATCAGAATACAGAATTATATCTGCATCAAGCCGAGCTGCAATATTGGATACGCATCTAGATATTGACCACACTATGAATAAGTTAGCTGGACTTTTCAAGATAGGAACCGTCAATTGTATTCTAGATTCTAGAGATGCGGTAGATGAAGGACGTATGGAGAATAAGCTAAACTCGGAAGAGTTCTATAGTTGGCTTGATGATAAGATTAGATGGTGTTTATCATTTTATAGTGATGTAGTAGATTTTGAGACGGATATACTCGACCACTTCCAGAATTACTTCAGGCAAAGATTAAGAAAAGATGGTATAAAAAAAGCTAAATATATATTCCAAAAAAGAGCTGGAGAATCAAATCTAGAGATTACTTCAGATGATATTGTAAAGAAGCACATCATCGATGATGGATTCGAGGTTCTTGTTGCATATATAGCTGGAAAATATTATGTGGGGACAACACTGAAAGTGATTAAAAACCAAGACTTCATTAACCGAGATATTAGTCGACCATTCCAAAATCCGAAAGAAAGTATACCACCCAAAATAGCTAGAATTCTAGTAAATTTAACTAGTTTATCCTCAGGTGGCAGGTTTTTAGATCCCTTTTGTGGCATCGGAACGATTCTGCAAGAAGCATCCCTTCTTGGATTACAGATATTTGGGAGTGATATAGATAGACAACGTGTCTCTGAAACCATTAAGAACTTGAAATGGCTAAGCGAAGAATTTAACCTAGAAATTGGAGATATTTCTGAACGGATATTTACCACCGATGCTAGACATCTATCCAAAGATATACACGTGAAGATGGATGGTATAGCGACTGAACCGATACTTCTCCCACCATTAAAGAGATTTCCGTCAGAAGAAGAGGCTGAAGATATGCTTCAGATAGCAGGAAAAATATATGAAGATTCTCTCCCTGAAATGTCAAATGTTTTAAAGAAAGGAGGGAAATTGGTCCTAGTAACACCATATATCAGAACTAATCGTAATACCGAGATGTCATTCAATCTTGAAGAAGTCTTCACGGAGTCAGGGTTAACACATTACTGGCCTCATAATGGTCCTCAGTTCGAATATCCCCTGAGGAGTTCCTCAGATAAGAATCAGAAGGTATTGAGGGGAATTTATGTTTTGGAGAAGCTGTGATCCTTATCCTTAACTAGATTTGTAACCTTCCGAAATAAACCGATAATTAGAGTAGCTTCTCTCGAAGTTGGTCTGCCTCTACCTATAAGTTGGCTAAATGCCCTTTCAAAGATTGGTAATTTATACTCTTTATACCCCGAAGATCTTGCGAGATTGGTTGCATACTTAACTATACGTTTTCGCTGTTCTTCATTTGCAATTTTTTCTTCATTCTCAAACTGTTGTTTAGTGAGCTCGTAAAGGATTATTGCTGCGGAGTGCCCAATATTGAGTGTTGGGTAAGAAGAATCTGCATATATACTCACAATCATATCGAGAGTTTCTAATTCTTCATTCGTTAAGCCGACGGTATCTCGTCCAAAGATTAGACAGACTGAACCTGAGAAATTTTTGATTGCATCAGCCATAAACCTAGGTGAGACTGTGGATCTGAGTACGTTAGTTGTGCTTACATCAAATATTGCGGTTGTCCCAATTTTATAGTCAAATTTCTTCAGATCTTCGAATGCACATATTTCAGCATTATCCAGCAAATAAACACCATGTGAGGCAAACTTTCTGGCCTTGTTTAGATTAACTTTTGGATTCACTAGAATTAAACGGGTATAACCGAAGTTTGCCATTATTCTAGCTATATGACCCACATTTACTTCATACAAAGGTTCTACCAAAGCAACAGTAAGGTTCAATCATTAACACCTAATCTCTTAATCATCTACTGCAGGTATTTCAAATTGATGCTGATCAATTTTACTTTGGATTGTAAGTAAATATTGAGGTTTAGAAAGCGATACATATATCTGTGCAATTACATATAAATTGAAATAGGAGATTATCAAAGATATAGGTAGAGTAATTTTGAATAATAATGATTCGAGAAGGATTTGGGGTTCAGTAGGAATACTGCTCGTAATAATCCTATCGACAGGTAGCATGTTTCCACTTACAGTATATGCTCAAGAGTCTAAAGGTAGTTTTATTGAATATTCTTTTAATTATTCAATTGAAAAATCTGATGTTTACACAAAATCAGTAAAGAAAGAAAAACCATCTTCTGAAATTGAAGTTAAACTTAAACAAAAGAAACCAGTAGAGAAAAACGAATCAGATAAAAAAGCAACAATGATAAAGAAAAAATATGACATAAACAGAGAAGGGTCAGGAAACCTGAGAATAGAGGTTTTAGAGAATTTTGGGAATGGAACATTGAGAATTGAAAAGTCAGGTTCATTGAACAATGCTGAGTTCCAAGGAAAGGGTAATATCGCTGAAGATAGGTTTATTCTTCCATATCTTTCTACGCTCCCTCAATTTGATCAAACAATTACAGGAGAAAATGGGACTATTTCTATTAGTACAGAAAGATTAGCAGATGAAACAGTAACAATTCAGGGAACTTCTTGGGTTCTTAATGTTACTAGAATAATGGTAGAATCTGAAGGTACTAGAAATGATAAGGATATAGTAATTAATGCTAAAGGAGATCTAAAGATATTTGCTGTTTCAGGTCTCATTCATAGTTTTGTTGGAAATTTTCATCAGGAAATAAATGGAACAACTGTAAAAGTGTCTATTACTTTGGTAGATACGAACTTGGACATTGAGAATAAACCTGAATCAAGAATAAATCTCTTCTCGCAAATTGATACTATGGCATCCTTTGGATTGGGGGTTACACCAATTAAAGATCTGGAGTTCTCTAGTCAATCTAGCTCGGCTGCTTCCTCTTATCTTCTCATCGGGAGTTTAGTTGGAGCAATCAGTCTAATTTCCTTTATAATGCTGATGAATAAACGCAGAATTAGAAGGAATAACTCAACAGATGAGAAGCCCATTCACTGGGTTCACTAGCATTATTGGCGGTAAATAGTGCCGGCTGCTAAATTCCCCATCTCCACTGAAAACCTTGTAAAACGATATGATAAGTATAATGAGATTGGCCCAATATCAATAACACTAGAGCGTAAGGGGATCTTTGGCTTCCTTGGACCAAATGGTGCAGGTAAGACCACAACAATTAGAATGATTCTTGGGCTAGTGCGGCCAAACGAAGGCTCTGTGAGAATTTTTGGTGAAGATCCGTTTAAGAAACCAGTAAAAGCCCTATACAAGATAGGTTATGCCCCGGAACTTCCTAGTTTCCAGACCTTCTTCAGTGGAGAAGATGTAATGAATTTTACTGCTAAGCTTTATGGCATTAACCAATCAGATAAGAGAAGAAGGGTCAAGGAACTCATCGAAATGGTAGGGCTTGGTGACCATGCAAGAAAGAAAGTAGGGAAATATAGCAAGGGAATGGTGCAAAGGTTATCTGTAGCTCAAGCATTGATTAATGATCCAGAACTTCTTATTTTAGATGAACCGACGTTGGGGATGGATCCTGCTGCCACTATTCACTTTCGAGACTTATTCAAAACATTAGCTTCAGAAGGAAAGACTATCTTGATCTCGTCACATCAACTCGATGAAGTTCAGAGGGTAGCTACGCATATAGGAATGATAAATAGAGGTAGAATGGTATTTCAAGGAACTACTGCATCTATATTAGAAGCATTCTCGAAAGATTTCTCAATAAAGATTGAATTAGAGAAGATAAACGATGATATTTTAGATAAGATAAAAAAACTTAGTTATGTTAAAGAGGTTAAAATATCGACAGATGGGATTCAAGTAATCCTGAATAAGAAAAAAGATCTAAGAGCAGACCTAGCGGAAGATATCATTAAGAGTAGAGGAAGACTCAAAACATTATCTTTACACAACGCTACTCTTGAGGATGCATTTATCGAAACACTAAGGAAGGAAAATAAATGAATCAAGGTAAGAGCATTCTTACAATTGGTCAATATGAGTGGAGAAGAGCCTTGGCAAGAAAGAAGGTTGCTTTACTCATATTATTCACTATTTTAGTGGAATTTCTCCCATTCGCGATCATTACCTTGCTGCCTTTGCCAAGCTTTATTCAAGATATTTCCGGGATAATGTGGTTTATCGGTGCATTAACTCCTCACTTCTTTTTTCTTCAATTTGTTGCCCTGTTAATAGGTTCAGGTGCTACTGCCGAGGAATATGGACAAGGTACTGCTGACATTATTTTATCCAAACCTATTTCAAAAATGTCATATTTGATTGGGAAGTTTCTTGGAGGGCTAACGCTTTTCTCATTTATAGCATTACTCACGACTATTCTTGCGATTCTGCTTTCCACTTTTACGTTTGGAGCACAATCATACCTAGAGTTTGCTCCTGCAGTGTACTTCTCTTTGGTCTTCTCTACACTGGTTTTTTTTTCATTTGGATTTGTAATGGGAGAGGTGTTCAGATCACCGACTATAGCTTACCTTATTGCAAGCTCAATTTATATTACGTCTTTTATTCTTAGTCCTTTTCTGGTTTTTGCGAATAGTCTGACTGGAGACCCTTTTTATTTAGATATCAGCAGAGCTCTCCCTACTTGGAGTGTTCAAAATTTTCCGATAATTATTTCTCAAGAACTCTTCTTAGGTTTCGATTCTATTCCATTCATCTCATCTGGTCCAGTGATTGGAGGTACGTTACTTGAGGCATTTACAGGAATTTTAGTGTACTCAAGTATTGGAATTGTGATATCTTTCCTCAGATTTCTGAGAACAGATGTTACCAAGAAATCTATTGATTAAATCTAATTTATTAGATTAAATTGGTCTTGCTTCTATTGCTAATAATTCTTCAAAGAAAAGTTGTTTTCTTTTCAAAACATTGACCTTAAATCCTAATTTTCTAGAATAATCAAGTAATCCATTTACATCTGAGATACTGGATGATAAGAAAACAATCCTGCCATCCTTTCTTAGTATTCTTGAAGCATCTTTAAACCATGCCTTAGAAATTTCAACGCCACTTGGTCCACCATCGATTGTAGTGTCATTAATTTTTTCAGAAGGTAAATAGGGTGGATTGAAAACCACAAGATCAAACACATCACCTCTAAATGGAGAAGCAGAGTCACAACATATTATGTTAATTTTTGAACCAGTCTTCTTTTTCGCAATAGATATTCTCAGTTCATTTAATGCATTAAAATCAAGGTCTACTCCAACAACAAATCTATTGTTTACTTCAAGTTCTAATGCCAATAATCCAGAGCCAGTACCTATCTCGAGAGCATTATTTACAGCATATTTTTGGATAATCCTTGATAACAAAAAAGTATCTTCTTCTGGAGAATAGATGTATTCTGTGTCCTTATTTTTCATAATTAATCTCTGCCAGCATCTCGGCGAGCCCAAATGCTTCATCAACATTTAACCGTTCAACCCGTTTTTTTAGCAATGTATACTCTAAAACATCAACGTATATTTTAAATTCTCTCTCATTATTCTTGAGAATACTCTTTATGGCAGGTGAAACTAATCTTCCACGAAATGAAAACAGTATTTTCAAAGATGAAACTATCTGTGGATGTACAGGTTCTGCTCTTTTAGATTTGAGGAGAAGCACTGCAGAATTCACCTTTGGAGGTGGATAAAAATATTCTTTTTTTATCTCGAAAAGTTTTTGAATTGTGAAACGTTTTTGTGCAAGTACACTGATTGCGCGATAATTAGATAAACCTGGTTTAGCAAGAATCTTTTCTGCAAACTCCTTCTGTACAGTTATGACACCACGTTTTAATTGTCTACTGGATAACCATTCTATTAATTTTAGTGATTTTGAATACGGGATATTTGTAACAAGAATGTCGAATTTACGCTCTATCTTGAATCCATCACCATGAATCAATTCAAGGTTTCTACAGTTTCTAAGTCGCTTCTTAGCTATTTCAAACAAATGTTGATCTATTTCAACAGATATTACTTTGCTTGCTAATGCACATATCTTCTCTGTAAGATGACCCTCACCTGTACCTATCTCAAAAACTATATCCCCGTGGGTAATACTTGAAGATTTGATAATGCTACTGAGTATCTTTGGATCTCTCAGAAGATGTTGACCAAGCTTTTGTCTCTTTCTCATCGTGCTCTCATAGGATTCACTAACGACGACAGAACAAAGTGATCCTTGAGCCACCAGATATTTCTACAACAATACGCTTAGAAATAAGTTTGATTGGATCTTTTAGGCCTGTGCGCTCCTGTAGATTGTCAAAGCTCTTAAATGGAAAACGACTTCGTTCAGAGATTATCTGATTCATGAATGTTTTTCCTATTCCTGGAATAAGTTCTAGAGCATGTAGTCTTGGTGTGACAGGATGTAGAGAATTGAAAATATCTATGTATTTATCCTCATTATTTTTTACTACCAGTTCTGCTATAGACTCTAACTCACCTTTTGCATCGCTGGAAAGATCTTCATAGTTGAGTTTTCCAAGTACACTAACAACTTTGGTTCGGCCTTCCTTTCCAATATATATTCGTTCTCCAACTTGAAATTCTACTCTGCTTAAGGCTAAAACCTCAAGTAAGGATAACATTTCTTCACCCATTGCCTGTAGAATAGGACCTTCTCGCCCCCTTATCATTTGAGATTTACTGTGATGGGTAAAGTCTATTACATATGCATATTCTTCATATTTCTTCTGAGGCTGTATACTACTCATTATTTCTAATTCCTTTTTATTTCTAAGTAACAGGATTATTCAATATTCTATGAGAACGTTAGAAGGGAAGGTTTCCTTTTTAAAATCATGCATCTTTAACTTCTACTCTAGTTAATTATGAAGAACTAAATTCACCTTTAAACTTTGTTATTAATATGAAAATGGTATCTTAAAGAACCTAATAATGGGTCTTACTACTTTGATTCTTTTATGATAGCCAGTATTTTTTTGGATATCTCTTCAGGGAGGAGTTTCTTCCAACCGGAGGTAAATACGTATAGCTCTTCTTTGCTTTTCGGCATAATATTTGTTATTTCAACAGCCTCTTTTTCTGTGAGTTTTGTCTCTTTTATGAGTCTTTTCTTAATGTTTTGAGCATCTTTTTTAGATGTCTTTGCGAATTTTGAGATGTAGTCAAGAGTTCGTCGCTGAATTTGATCAGAAGTTTCAGCATCAAGTTTTTCGAGATAATCTTTAACTTGAGGAAGTGTGACCAACTTTATATTTTTTTTATCTTTATCGGTATTCATATTTTAAACATCTTTTTTTCAAATATTTTTTATTTCTTAGGGGTTAATATATGAGGTTTGATGTGCTCCAAACGTGATATCAACTTCTTTATTTTATTACCCACAGGTACATCAATAACTAAAGACCTTGGTCTGATCTCTTTAACTGTTCCTACCAAACCTTGGAACCTTCTATGGGGCATACCTTGAACTTGACTGGAATCAATATTTATAACTACTTTATCGTTGACTTGATATTCAATCATTAAATAAGATAAACCACTAGCGCGCTTAGTCTTTTTAAACAGGCGTCTTGTCTTTCTTCTGAATCCTTTACTTCGAGGCATACACTCACACGTTTTAATTGCTAGTCTATATCATCCTTCAGTCTCTGATATAGGTGTTTTGGGGATTAAGAGGCTAGGAAGTATTGTAGTAATTAATAGTTAAATCCCAAAATTTTTCACTATTAAATTTGCGTGTTATGAAATATATTTTGATGGAAGATTTTTTTTCTGTTTAACTACAATTCTTTAAGATCATGTTAAAATATTATTGATCTTTTTCGAATCTTTCATATATTCTGATAATAGATTCTAGTCTTTGAAATTGACTGTAAGTATATCAAAGGGCATTTCTTGATTCATTTTTACTTCTCTTTTTAGTATACCTGATACATTTGGTTCAATCTCCTCTCCTTCACCGGTGAAAAACCGTCTTATGCTTAAACCACCATCACACTCCATCTTAACTTGCAAGGCCAGACCTTTAACTGATTTAACGGTAAGATTGTAAACCTTCTTCGTGATACACTTGTTTTTATTAACAGATAACATTTTGACGGAAGCTTCTTTGAAAACTTCTTCAAGATTCTGTATATTTCTCTTAGTTATCCGCTTATTCAATGTGAAGTTACTTTGAACAGTGATTGTGAAGTGATGCCCACTTCTCGGTCGGTTGTTGATTATTTTCAATTCTTTGAGAGATACGTCATCCCGAAGTTTGCTTATAGCTGATTTTATTCGTCTTGGTTTTCTAATATGGGGTTCTAAAACTTCTGCATAAAAAGGTCGGCCTTCACCTTGAACTAGGCTATTGGAGTCTTCACTGCCTATCCAAGTGAATTTGATTCTACCAGCATTAAATAAAGAGATGATTGGGACAGTCAAGCGTTGTTCGACACTGTCTGTTGTCGAGTATCCAGTTAGATTACACTCTGGACAACCTTTGCCTTTACATTCTAAGCATCTCCTTCGTTTCTGGGGTATACCTCTTTTTGTTTTTGTATATCTTCCATAAATGAAGAGTGATTTAGATGAGACTTCCACTATATCTATCAGTGAATCGACGACCACAGTTACATCTGGACTTTTATGGATTACTTCTACGTCTAACCGCTTTGATACTTCGTCATTTAACTCTCTGGTGAAGTTTGATTTAAGGGTCTCTCCTCCTTTCAGCTTTAGTTCTGCTCTAAGTTTATCTTCTTGCTCAATAATTGATGTGGGTATACGGGCACCAATAACAAAATTGTCAAATTCGTAATCACTTAGGGACTTGATTACAGTATCGGCGTATCTTTCTATGGATGACATTGTATGTCCACAAATTAAACATGATTTAGTTTTGTTTTTTTCCACTCCTGCTTTCTTTTTTAATTCTTCTCCCTTCATTGCATTGCTGAGACCTTTCTTTTCATATGGAAATTGGCGTCCTAGACAAGCATTACATAGAGAATAATCCCTTGGAATCTTTTGAAAATAGTTTCCGTTCAACATAATGAATCAATTCACTGTTGTAGACGTTTCATCATCTGCCTGAATTGCCGTCCTCGGCTAGCCTTCATTACAGATTTAGTCTGTTTATATTTTCCCATCATTTCCTTTATCTCTTTTTCACTAGTGCCAGAACCCTTTGCCATTCGTTGAATTCTTGAAGAGTTCAGCAAGTCAGGGTTTTGCCTTTCTTTTCTAGTCATAGATTGTATTATTATCCGCCATTGCTGCATTTTATCCTCCAATCCATCCAAATCTTGATCTTTCATTGTTGATGAGAACCCAGGTACCAAATCGAGTATCTTCTTCAGTGAACCCATCTTCTTCATTTGCTCGATCTGGTAGTAAAGATCATCTATTGTCATCTTTCCTGATGTAATCCTCTGAAGTTTCTTAGCATCAGCTTCAATCTCTAGGTCTTTAACACGTTCAAGAAGGGCCTTTAGATCACCCATGTCGAGTAAACGACCCACAAACCGTGATGGGGAGAAAACTTCCAAGTCATCTACTCGCTCTCCAGTTCCTATGAAGAGTATTTTTGCGCCTGTTGCAGCAGCTGCTGCAAGTGCTCCTCCACCTTTTGCGGCTCCATCAAGTTTAGTCACTACTATGCCTCCTACCGGTGCGATTCGATGGAAAGATTCAGCTTGATTGAAACATTGTTGACCAATGGTTCCATCTATTACAAGTAGGACTTTGTCGGGGTTCAGTCGGTTGATTTCCTTCATTTCCTCTAAAAGTCTCTTCTCTTCTTTGTGCCTACCGGCAGTGTCGATTATTATGATATTCTTATCGATGGTTTTGAAGTGTTTTACTCCTTCTGATGATATTCTTACAGAATCTTTTGTGTTCTCTTTGCCATATACAGGTACATTGATCTTTTCACATAGCATCTTTAATTGAACTAATGCACCAGGTCTAAAGGTGTCTGCACCAACAACACCGACTCTATAACCTTGTTTTGACAAATTACGAGCTAATTTGGCTGTTACGGTTGTTTTTCCGCTACCCTGTATACCTGCAAGAAGTATTACGCTGGTTTTATCTTGTGGAAGTTTAAATTCAGTTTCTTCACCTAGTATTCCGGAAAGTTCTTCATAGAGAATCTTAACTATGTGATCTTTTTTAGGAAGGCCTGGTGGAAGTTTCTCTGTTAAGGCTCTCTGCTCTATTTTAGTGGAAAGGGTCAGTACTAGTTTTACGTTAACATCAGCTTGGAGGAGTGATCTTTGAAGATCTTTTACAAATTCTTTTACGGCTGCTTCATCCACAGCTCCTCCTCCAACTAGTTTTTTGACTGCATTTCTGAGACCATCTTGAAGACTGGAAAGCATCTTTTACTTCCTCAGAAAAGATGATATTAACTCTTTTGGGTAGTTAGAGCCTTTCCAACCAGTTTAGCAGCTTTTATTTCAAGAAAGCCATAGTAATTAAACCAGTGCTTTTCCATTTTTTGTACTTCAATTCTCTTTCTGAATATGGGGGCATCAAGTGTGTAAGTTTCCGCTTCTCCACCTTCAAAGTTAATATTTATGTCAAAACAGCTTTTCAATTTCTTAAGTTCATCAATCATTTCTTCAGTTATGATACGTCCTAGCCAGTTTATGTCGAGCCCTTCAGCCGCTACACCTACAATCATTACTTTGAATCCTGATTTGATTATATTCAGCATGTATTTTTCTGGATCCATCATCCAAGAAGGGGAAAGAGCCTGTAATCCTGCATCACTGCATACTGCTTCAATTCTATCTTTCTGGTATCTACTGGCGAGACCACCTGTTACTATACCTTCAAAAAAGTGTTTTTCCTTGGCTTTTTTTATTGCTTTAGCAAGTTCTAGAACTTCACTCTCTCCCACATTTTTTATCTTGGTCTTCACGATTGGTACGCCTAGTGCTTGCGATTGGAGATCTGTCCAAGATATATTGGGATAGTGAAAGAGATAACTTTCACTACTTTCAGGCATCATTGTTATGAGACATGATATCTCGTGTCCCTGTTGTTTTGCAATGTAGGCAGCATATGTGCTGTCTTTTCCGCCTGAATAGAGAATACCGACTTTCAAGTATATTCTCCATTCACAGTGGTAAATCTATCAGTCCTCGATTTTCTTCACATTTCAGGCGGCTCTTCCGTGACATCATCTAGATCTATTATCCTAGAGATATCAGGGAATTAAAAGATATCCTATTATTGTTGATAACGCTTTGTCAACTTGTTTATTTTGGAAATAAAAGATATTGATATATTATTTATCTTTATAGGTCTATTACGGAAACATATTAAGTGTGGATTGTGTTTTATTCGCAAGAAATTAGGTAGTAACTTGAATATATTTTGATTTTGTGAATAATGTAATCGGAAGCCTTAATTCTCATATTAATGCAAAAATAACCGTGAAGATTTGGAGATGAAGTATCTGTATTGAGTAGTTCTGATAAAGGAGATCTTAAGCGATGCTGTTCGGTAAATAATAGAATAATTATGCTTGTTTTGGTTCTCGGTGTTTCATTTGTAGTTTTAACGATGTATCCATTAGGTTCTTTAGGAAAAGTTCAAGTATCTGGCCCTGACAGTGATAATTTTCTAACAATACCAATAGAAGGTTTAGATGGTAGACCAATTTATTTAGAAGATTACAAAGAAAATATTGTAGTCCTTGAGTTTATGGCCACTTGGTGTTTGACTTGTGCTCAGCAAGAACCAATTCTAAAGGAATTGCATATAAAATATCAATCTGAAAATGTAATCGTTTTAGCAGTATCTATTGACCCAACCTTTGATACACCAGATGTATTGATGAACTTTATTGAAAAGAAGGATATCCCTTGGCAAATGACTAGAGATACCAGCCTTATGATGACAACACATTTCCAAATATCTGAGATTTCTACAACGCTAATCATTACTCCTGAGGGGGAAGTGGCGAACAAATTCATCGGGGTTACAGATCTGGATACTCTTTCAAGAGCGGTAGATATGCTTCTTTGAAAACCATTTATGCTCTCTATTACTAGGAGAGTTGCAATATGGGCGATATTGTTTCGATAATATATCCATTTACAGCTGGAGTCTTTGTTCTCCTTTCACCATGCGGATATGCTCTCATCCCTGGTTACATATCCTATCATCTTGGTGCCGAAGTCAATTTCATAAGAGCTCTTCAAGGCGGTGTGATATCTACATTGGGTCTTATCACAGTTTTCTCTATTTTGGGTATCGCATCATCACTAATCAGTGGACTGATAAGGCCGTACTTGACTTTATTCACAGTCTTTTCAGCCGTTGTAGTTATAATTCTTGGTATATTGATTCTGAGTGGATTCAATTTTCCCTCAACTTTTTTGAAGATAGGTGGTTCTAGTAAAAGAGGGATGACAGGTTTTTTTGTTTTTGGAATTGCTTACGGGTTTGGTGCTGCAGGATGTACTGCACCAATTTTCTTTTCAATCATTCTGTTTGCAGTAGCTAATGCGGGAGTCTTTGGTGGACTTTTAACATTCACTTTGTATGCGTTGGGGGTTGGGATTCCATTAATTGTGACCAGCATACTTGTGGCAACAGCTAAGCGGTCGTTAATATCGAAGATCAGCGGCTTTACTCCTAGGCTCAACAAATTTAGTGGAGTGGTTTTGGTACTAGCTGGATTATATCTTATCTATACCTATATTACATCAGGTTTAGTGACTTAAAAGAGATTTATTGTCATTCTGGAGTTGAAGTCTATATAAAATTTGGAGGATTGACTCATGGAACATTGTTCTTGCTATCTCGTTAAGGTTTTTAGTAGGTTGTTCTTCAGAGTATTTAGTTTGATGGTTTTATTTGAGTTCCATTTTCTTTGATGCAATTAGAAAGATATCTTCATCTCAGCTAAATGAGATAACAGTTGTTTCAGATAGATGCATCGATGTGAGCTGTAAGGCAAAAAAGATCTGCAGCATCTGCCAAGATAACTGCATAGTAGATGCAATAAATATCGGTGAAGGAGTTGAAATTGATTGGGACAAATGTATTAAATGTGGTATCTGTGCCTCGGTTTGTCCTACAGAAGTATTCAAGATACAAGCGCCTTCAAATAATAAGATTTTAAGATCCATTGCAGTATCTCCTAAAGATGAAAACATCATAATCGAATGTGACTTTGTGAATAAATCGTTTCAAGGTAAGGAGAAAAGACAAAGATATAGTGGTAGAAAAATAATTGTTCCTTGTATTGGACGTTTTTCTGAAACGTTTCTTTTGTTAAGCACTCTTTCAGGAGGAGACAAAGTAGAATATGTTGATTGCACATCCGATTGTAGTTTCTCGGTAGGAAAAGAAGTCATTGATAAGATGTGGTGGAGAACTGAGAACCTCTTTAAAATATTTGAAAAAAAACCAATAGAAAATAAAGATATTCATAGTAATAATAAATATCAATCTGGAAGGAGGAAACTACTTAGAAAAACTGGGTCCCAGGCTATAGAACTTCTCCTATCACAAAAAGATCAGGCAACGGGTTTATCCAACGCAAATATCAAAACACCGCCACAAAGAGCCGAACTTCTGCAATTGATAGAGATGTATTCACCTCCAACTGTTCTTATTGATAGAAAGGAGATGCCTTTTAGTAATATCAAGTTATCACCTGAAAAGTGTCGTCTTAGTGGTATTTGTGCTTCAGTTTGCCCTACGGATGCACTTCAATTCTTGGAGAATAATCAAGGTAAGGAGTTGAGTTTTAAGATGGGGCTTTGTGTAGGGTGTGAAGCTTGTGTTTATATTTGTCCTGAAGAAGCTTTAGAGATTGATAAAGAGATAGATCTTGGTCTCTTATCTTCACCGCAGCAGACGATAATGAAGCTAAAGTATCGGTTTTGCACTAGTTGTGGAAAACAGTTTAGTGTGAAGACAGGTTATGATTCTTCAATCTGTAAGTTTTGTATTAAGTCACAGTTTTTTCTTGAAGAATATGGAAAAGATTCTAAAATATCTTAAGTTAATGAAGAAAAAAATCTTAAATGTCTAGGATTATATTAGATTGTGTGTTAATATATGCGGAGGAAAATAGTTGCCTAAGATACCTAATGTTCCTTTGCTGATATTAGCTCTCACTCTATCAATTGTAGGGCTCTATGCTATGTTAGTTTGGGCACCAGCTGAAGCAAAAATGGAGGAAAGCTATAGGATTTTCTATCTTCATGTACCGGCCGCTTGGGTTGCTTACCTAGCTCTTGGAATGTCGTTAGTATCCAGTATTCTATATTTAAAAACTAAAAGTTCAAAATTTGATACTTTTGCGGAAGTAACTGCTATTCTAGGGGTACTTTACGCCACTTTGACATTAATACTTGGCTCAATTTGGTCGAATGCGGAATGGGGAGCATATTGGAATTGGGATCCTAGAGAAACTACTACACTTATACTTGGGATATCGTATGCTGGATATCTTGGTCTAAGAGCATCTATCAAGAATGTTGAGAAACGGGCAGTGTTACCAGCTATTTACAACATTTTTGCGTTTTCTACAGTTCCTCTTAGCTATATATCTGTAATCTATTGGCAAAGCCTCCATCCACAAATAGTTTCAGGTGAAGGAATAGATACTACTCCAGATATGATTACAACTCTGTTATTGAATTTATTAGCTTCGTCAGTTATGTTCCTCTTCTTTCTGAATTTACTTTATCGCATTAGAAGAGCAGAAAGGGTTCTAGATGAGTATGAAGAATCTACTTGGAGGTGAAGAATATGCAAATTGATATTCTTATTGCATCGGTAGCTTACTGGATTATAATAGGTTCTTTCTTTCTGATTATTAGTAGAAGGGTTTCTAAAATAAGTAGAAAGATAGATAATATCGAGAAACGCTTAAGAAAGGAAAAGTGAAACAAGTAGAGCGTTTTCGAACTATTTAGTATATTTTAGATGTGATAAGAGATGAACAAATTCGCTGTAGAATGTATTGATATTACTAAACAGTATGGACATTTGTATGCATTACGTAAACTCAAGATAAATATTGAGATTGGAGAAATTGTGGGTATTCTAGGTCATAATGGTGCTGGTAAATCTACATTCCTTAAAATAATAGGAACACATCTTTCTCCTACTGCAGGCTCATTAAATATTCTTGGAAATGATGCGAAGAAGGTAAGGAGTAAGGTAAGGAGGAGTATTGGTTTTGTTGGTCATACGAGTTTTATGTATGATGAACTTACTTCTGAAGAGAACCTCAGATTCTATGGAAAGATGTTCTCAATTTATGGTGAATCCCTGGAGAAGAAGATTGACCAAGTATTAGATCAAGTTGATATTGATAAATATCGATATGTTGCAATTAAGAAACTTTCTCATGGCTTAAGAAAAAGAGTAGATTTGGCAAGGATATTTCTTCATTCTCCTGAAATTTTGATATTAGATGAACCATTTTCTGGTCTTGATCAAACTGTTGTAGAAACATTAGTAGATTTATTGAAGAAACAGAGTGGTGTCACTAGTCTACTATCTTCACACAGTTCTGAGCTGCTGAAAGAATTCTGTGGTAGAATGCTAACGTTTAGTGAAGGAAAACTTGTAAACGACACAAAAGGTGATTAAGAATGGGGCTTCTTCGAGATTCGTTAAATATTGCTGTCCGAGATATTCTCATCGAATCTAGGCGAGCATATGAACTGTGGTCAATAATATTCTTTGCAGTCAGTGCCATGGTAATGGTTAGTATTGCGTGGGGGACGCCTATTTCTATTACTATAGAGGAAGGGGTAGCTTCACTTTGGATAATAATTTTCTTTACAAGTATTCTTCTGTTCACCACAACATTTTCACGAGAAATGGATTGTGGTACCATAGGAGGATTGAAGACAATACCTTCTTCACCTTTAGCTACTCTATTTGGAAAGGTCATTTATTCAGTGGTGATGTTACTTCTTGTGATTGTGGTTCTGTTGCCGTTATCTATAGTTTTTATCAATATTCAGCCTTCAATAGATATCCTCGAGCTCTTCTTAATTCTCATTATAGGAATAATTGATCTTTCGTTTGCAGGCTCGTTTGTTTCAAGCATTGTTATGTACTCCGAGGGGAAAAACCTGCTCTTGCCATTCCTGTTGTTTCCTATTTCTATGCCAATTTTTATTCCCGCTATACTTTCTAGCGGGAAGATTCTTCAAGGACTTGCCTTCACTGAGTACTCAGGTGAACTCCGTTTGTTGGGAGCTTTCTTGGTTTTAGTGATTATGGTAGCTATTTTTTCGTTTGAAACAATTATGGAGGAATAATATGATTAGGCACTAGATATCTTAATTCTAATTAATTTCCTCTTTTAGTAATAACCGATTTGGCAGCAATCCTATCACCACTCCAATAACCATTAGTTGACCACCTGCCCAAATGAAACTTATCAATGGAACATAATTAATAGTTAATGAAACTTGATTCTCATCGAATGATTCCGGGATCACATAGACATCTTCAAGTAGTAGACTTTTTACGCCCACGTGAGTATACGATACTTGAGCTTTGAGGTTTTCGGAGATACTGGGTGTTATTACATCACCAAAGTTCCCATTTTTTATAACCAGATTTATTCTATAATCATTTTGGTTGGGTTCTTCGATTTTGGAATATCCATTATAAGTGAAAGTATAACCACCGATTTCTTCAGGTATATCGCGTTGAAGAGTAGTTGAATAATTTGTCTGATATATTGATGTTCCAATAATCCCAATAAATATTAAGATCATGCTTAGATGAACAATATATCCACAATATCGTCTTCGTCTGTTCAGTATAATATGAATCATAGAGCTTATTGTTTTAGTACCAGTTTTTGTTGTGAAATCTTTAACATCAAATAAGTAGTTCTGCCCATGAAGAGAGATGGCGAAAATTGATGTTGATATACCTACTAGTGAACTAATATCTGTAAAACTAAATATGTAAGCGACTGGAGCGCTTATCAATCCAATAGCTGCTGGATATTTCAGTTTATGGATAATCTCATTGGAGCTAGTAGTTCCCCATCGAAGTACTATGGAAATCCCCATAAGTAATATTAGAGATAACATCACCCAAGGAACTATTGCATTATAGAAACCTGTACCTACACTTATCTTTGTTCCAATAACTGCTTCATTTAATATTGGAAAAAGTGTTCCCCATATTACGGTTAAAGCCATTACTACAAAGAATATGTTATTGAAAAGGAAAGAGGATTCTCTACTAGTAATAGATTGGAAAATATTCATACTTTTAACTTGATCATATCTAAATGCAAGTATTACCAGTGAGGTAATAAGGGTCAAACCAATGTAATAGACGAAGATTGGGCCTATTCCTGATGATCCGAAGGCGTGGACAGAAGATATGATGCCACTTCTGGTTATGAAGGTTGCCAGAATAACGGTTTCGAAAGCCCCGATGGCCAGAAGAACATTCCAGAGCTTCATACCACGTTTACTCTCCTGCAGCATAACGCTATGTAAGAGAGCGGTTGATATCAGCCAAGGAACTAATGAAGCGTTTTCAACTGGATCCCATGCCCAATATCCTCCCCAGCCTAGTACTGTGTATGACCACCATCCACCTAGGAATATTCCAAATCCAAGAAATAGCCATGAAAATAAAGTCCACTTTCTTATTCGGAATACCCAATTCTCATTTTTTGCAAGTAAACCGGCTAAAGCAAATGCAAAAGGTATAGTGAGACCACCGTAACCTACGAATAAAGTGGGTGGGTGAATTAACATTCCGGGGTCTATCAATAGAGGATTTAGTCCGTTTCCATCTGGTGGGATGAAAGTTAGTCTATGAAACGGGTTATTGATAGAGAGAATTAAAGATAACAAGAAAATGTTTACAGATAGAAGTACGGCTAAAGCGTAACCAGTTATTCTATCCTTTTGTTCTTTAAGAACTATACCTGTCATGAATAATGAGATAATCCAAGCCCAAAGAAGTAGTGAGCCGGATCCACCGCCCCAAAGTGCTCCGATAGTATAGGCGAGTGGTAAACTATTGTCTGAATATAGGGCTACGTACTCTACGTTAAAATCTCTTATCAAAAAGTAATACAAAAGGATTATCACAGCAGCAGTCAAAAATAAGGTCTGACCATAGAGAGCTGCCTTAGAAAAATTATAGATAGATACATCCTGTGTACGTGTATAATAGATGAATGATGCAAAAGAGATTATGGTAGCCAGTAGGGCAACAGCAAGCGCTGAGTAGCCTATGTCCAATGGTTAATCGCCCTCTGGAATAAGCTCCTGATATTTAGAAGGGCATTTTACTAGGACTTTCTGTGCCTTAAAAACACCGCTTATGTATTCACCTATTGCCACCACTTCGGTGGAGTGTTCAAGATTGTTAATCCTGCCTGTATGCATTACTGATATACTTTGTTTTCCATCAGTAAGATCGAATGTAGTTACTCCAGAATCGTTATCAAAGTAAATGGTATCAAGTAATACTTGACCGAAGACTTGAAGATTTTTGTTTTGTGTATTATCTGTTTTTAGGTCTGAAACGCTGATATATGGTGAAATATTTTCTGTGAATAGCCCAAACATTAATACAATGAATATTGTGGTGAGTACAATTATTACTAGAAGTTTACTTTTCTTCAACTACTTTTCCCACCTTTTCTCGCTCTTGAATTCTATTTGTAACTTTCTCTAACGCTGTTTTATTCTTCAATTTTAATGTAAGATATTCTATTTCTTTCATGTTTCCACTAGTAAAATCTTTTTCTATCTTTTCTAACTCTGAAATCAATGTGTTTTCTTCGGACTTTAATTGTTCTATTGATGTTTTGGATCTTCTAAAAGCATAAACAATACCTCCTACACCGAAAACAGCTAAAATTCCAGTACCAATCCACAGCAGATTTATACCATTACTCTCGTGTCCAGCTACTGTAATGGAGAAACCATCGCCTGAGAATACGTTAATAGAACTATAAGCATCAACTAAACTATTGTCAATTTCAATTAATCCTTCACTATCGAGATTATATGATGATATTACCCTTAAAACGTCTGGGTTCAATGTAACAATCACTACAGAAGTGTCGTAATACTGTTCCTTTACAAATGAATATTCATTTATGCTAGATTCGAGACGATATTTGAAATTTATCGTCTGGGTATCATTAGGTTGTAAAGGCTTAATTGGACTGAAGAAGATTCCAAAGTCAGTTGGTTCAAGACAACAGTCTTGATCCCAAATAAAATTCGAAAAACCATTAGGTATCTCGATCTTGATATCAGTATTGTTAATTACCGAATCTCCATGATTTCTAAACTGCAAGTATTCTGTTATATTCAAATAATTGTCTCCACTTGTGAAAGATATGTGATGGAAATCGATCCAGATATTTTCATCAGAAGTGGTTAATTCAAAAACTTGAATCGTTATTTCTCGCATTGTCTGATTAAGTAAGGTTATAACTGGATAAGATATACCCTTATAATTTAATAGAATAAGATATTGCGTTCCTATAGGAAGATTTTCGAATGTAAGCGATGGCTCATTAGAAGTAACATTTTCAATTATAATATTGCTAGAGTTGATCAGTAAAGCATTCAAGGTTGTGTGTCCGTCATGTCCTTTTACCAAGAGATCTATATGTCCTGTCTCTTGTGCAATAGCTAATCCAAAATTAGTAGTAGATAAAGATAAAGTAAAAATTAAAATTAATAAAATAATTAATACATTATGTGTAATATTATTTTTATAATTTGATTTCATTCTATTCCATCATTGCACTTAGATGTGTATATTATCTTCTAGAGTGGATGTGATTAAGTTTACACTAATACTTTTCTGTTATCATTTGTAAGATTAATTCTGGCAATATAATAACAGTTATCTACGCATTAGTCATATATTGAAAGATTCTATTCAAATGGTGAACCATAGTTGTTGATAGACATTCGTCTAGAAGGTCATAAGGTCCTTGTGTTTGGAGGAGGAAAAATTGCTGAAAGAAAAATCCTGCAACTTCTAGACAATGGAGCTGATATCACTGTATTTGGTCAGAAGTTCACTAAGAAGCTTAAGGAATTAGGTGAATCAAGACAAGTGAATATAGAAAAAAAAGGAGCGAAAGATGGCTTATTAATGTCATATCATAAATTTAATCCCAGTATGGTAATAGTTGCCTCTAACAATAGATTACTTAATGAAAAGGTTGCAAAAGAGGCTGAAAGGATTAGTTCGTTGGTTTGTGTAGTAGATAATCCTTCTTTAAGTGATTTTTCTATGCCTGCGGTAGCGAATGTGGACCATATTCGGATAGCGGTTTCTACTAAGGGAAAAAGTCCGGCTATGGCTGGTGTTATTCGACGAAGAGTTGAGAAAATGATAACTGGGAATGATATTCGTAGTGTTGAGCTGCAAAGTTATGCCAGAAGCATAGCCAAGAATCATATTCTTTCTCCAAATGAACGTAGGAAAATTCTTCTTCAAATAATTGAAAATAATAAAATAAATACATTTTTAGAAAATGACCAAGTAAGTGAAGCTAAGGATTTGGTAAAGAAGATAATTGTACAGGCCGGGAATTGTAATTGAGTTTTCCAAATGTTAGGATGAATAGATTGCGGAAAACAGAGAATATTAGAAGGATGGTTCAGGATATTAGACCATCTTCGAATGATTTGATTTTACCTATATTCGTTCAAGAAGGACTAAAGAAATCCATTTCGATTCCTTCTATGCCAAATGTTAACAGGGTTTCATTAGAGCAGGCCATTGAAGAGGGGAAAGAAGCAGTGAGTTTAGGGATACCTGCTGTCATTCTATTCGGGATTCCGTCTGAGAAGAATGAGGGAGGGTCTTCAGCATACAATAGGACCGGAATTATCCAGACTGCTGTAAGAAAAATGAGAGAGGAACTAGGTGAAGATTTGGTGATAATAACAGATACATGTCTATGTGGATATACTATTCATGGTCACTGTGGAATCATTAATGAAGGTAAAATTCTAAATGATGAAACTTTAGAGTTGTATGGAAAAATCGCTGTAAGTCAGGCTGAGTCAGGGTCAGATATTGTTGCTCCTTCTGGAATGATGGATGGGCAGGTTAAGGTGATAAGAGATGCCTTACACAAGGAGGGATATTCAGACAGAATGATTATGGCTTATTCAGTAAAGTTTGCTTCAGCTTTTTATGCTCCGTTTCGTAAGGCAGTAGATTCTACACCTCAATTTGGGGACAGAAGAAGTTATCAGATGAATTATTCAAATCCAGATGAAGTGATGCGTGAAATTAAACTCGATATTGAGGAAGGGGCAGATATCGTTATGGTGAAGCCTGCTTTGGCATATCTTGACATAATTCATAGAGTCAAATCTCAAATCAATATTCCTTTAGCTGCTTACAATGTAAGTGGTGAATATTCTTTAGTGAAGGCTGCTGCAGAGAAAGGATGGGTTGATGAAAAGAAGATAATTTTGGAAATAATAACAGCGATAAAGCGTGCAGGTTCAGATCTTATCATTACAAATCATGCCAAAGACGTAGCTAGATGGCTAAACAACAAGTGACAGAGTCTTATTTTCCTTTGGAATCTATCCATTGGTTAAGTTCGGTGAAGCATTGCTTATTGTTGCTGGTTCTTAGAGCTCTTCGAAATTCGATAATGAGGTATATTGCGGTTGGTGATCCATTCTTCATGAAATTGATTTTCAATGGTTTGAAACTTAGTCCAAAATTTCTATCTTCTCTTCTTTTGAAAACATTGTCAAATCCATGAAATATGTCTGTAACATCTTTTTTTTTGATTTGAAGATGATATCTTTGCTTCTTCTTTTTGTCGTTACCATAAAAAACTAATCTGTCATTCATTAATGAAAGTTTACCTTCGTATCGATGAAGAGGTTTAGCAAATCCTGTATGCGCTACCAGCCAATCTATAAATCCCCGATTACGAATATCCTCTTCAAATGCCATTAAGGTACTAGTTTCATTAATAACCATAATAGCAATTGTTTAATTTCTATATATAATATTTCCAGTGAAAAGTTTGGTATAACTAAGGTAGATTAAGGTTAACCATATATCCGTTCAGACAAAATATTATGGAATAATGAAATGGTGCGGGGAGTGGGATTTGAACCCACGAACTCCTAGAAGACAGGCGCCTCAGGCCTGCGCCTTTGACCTGGCTTGGCAACCCCCGCACTTAACAATCGGAACTAGGCGCTCTTTTAATAACTATTTAGATTTTATTTATTGGAGTTTTTTCAATCTAACAATTATTATTAAAAATAGTATGGATGTTCGTATTGAGCAAGTCTAATTCTTACAATGCCAATATTAGAATTGCTTCAATAAAAGCTGCTACGAAAAGCATTACAAAAACTGTTAAAATAAGAAAAACAGTTCTAAATAACTCATTCTTAAACCGACTGCGGAGTAGTCCTATTACAAGAAAGATACTCTGTGTAATGGCTATAGAGTATGATATGAATTCTAGCCATGCGAACGGAAAAATAAGTAAACTCAATAGAAGAAGTACGCCAGGTAAGTTTACTGACATAGCTGTTGCAGCTATTACTACACCTGTTGTATGAAGTATTATGGTTCCCATCGTTGGACCCAAAACAGGTATGAACATAATAACTGCGATTAGGAAATTGTTGATAAAGATTGGTGTTGTCGCAATATCTGGAAGATTACTTTCGAAGCTTTCCAGAATCTCTTCGCCTTCACTTGTATTTAATGATGAAGATGAACCTATAGCAATAATAATGATTACAAAAAGTAGATTCATTAAGAATAACCATTTCCATTGTCTCCAACCAAGACTCCTAATTTTGTCCTTGAGCCCTACAGATTGATCTTCCATCTATTACAAAGATTATCACAACTAGGTTATTACCGTTTACATTCAATATGATGCTTCAGAGCTCGGTCTTAATCGCCTCATATTTCGAGTCCTACCACATTGTGTGCACTTATACGTCGCTCTCCCTCGAGGATTGTAAGAGGCTTTAACGCCGTCCAATATTTCATGGTCAGTCCTCATTAAGCATCTATCGCATTGACGAAACTCCTTCAAACAGTATGTTACAAGAATCCTGTAGTCATAAGTATTGCTTATCAGGATATATTCATAAGTAGTTAACCACTAAATTTTTTTGAAATGGTATCCAAGATATTTTTGATAGTAGGAATTATTACTGCATTAACATTAGCCATTGGGGCTACATATGGTTTGACCTTCGCATTTTATCAGCCTAAAATAGATAGTTACCAAGAACAGATAACTGAATTAGAATCAAAACTTACAATAGCTGAAGACAATATCACTTCTTTAAATGATTGGAAAACAATGTTATCGAGTCAGATTGAACAACAAGTTAAACGGAATAATGATTTGAAATATGAGTTAGATGCTTTAGAGATTTTATATCTGGAACTTGAAACAAAATGGAATGACACTTCAACTGCTATCGATCGACTTAAGGTTGACAAAATTTTTCTTGAGAAACGATTAAATCAACACGTTGTAATAACATATAATTTCGAAGATGAAGCCACATTATGGCTTGACGTTAGATCTGCAGCTGTTGACGTTGATCCAGATCTTATACCCATGATAGATATACTCATAGATGATTACAGAGATTTTTATGTTTGGATAGATAAACTCCCAGAAAACGCAATACCGGCACAGGAAGCTGCTGAATTAATGAATGAAGCGTACCAAATATTGTGGAAACTCTTACAAGAAGATCTTAGAACCTTCGATGCATATTGGATTGAGATCATAAACAGAGATATTGCTGAACTTGAATAGTGAAAATAGTAATAGAAACTTTTGAATTCGTAATACAATTAAGTGAAATCATACGGGGTCGCAGATTTCCATACTCAAACAACAATATGTTTGGTTTTGTTTAACTAGAAATTAATCCTTAGTTTCAGGTAGCCATAACATAGATTCATTACTGGAATCTGATTCTTCTTTTGTATCAAATTTTTTTCTCCAATCTTTTTCGGACATCTTGTCATCATCTATTCTTACACAGAAGAAATGTTTGCTTACACCTTCATCTAAATTCTTTATTATTTTGTTATGGTCTAAACAAAAAGCAATTCCATGGTCTTGTTGTATTACTTGTTCTATTTCCCAGATCTTCAGTCGTTTACCTTTGCCTTTCTGGTATCTTGCAGCCCAACTCGAATCTAGTTTGTTAACTAATTTTAATGTCATGGATCTTTCAACCAAAAATCTATACTCTGTAATGGAAAATTAAATTATTATGCACCAATGTTAAAATCAAATCGACAAAAAGCTATACCATATTGACTAAATAGCACCGTTTTTGTTGTTAGAAACGGGAGTCTTTTCTGAGAATATCATTTTCGTTTTATGACACACTTTATTAATGAAGTAATCGGATAAAAAGTATTTTAGTAGAAGTTAATATCGTTCAACTTATAGTTGACAGCTGCCTCATTGGTGGATTATATGCATTAATAGCAATTGGGCTATTCTTAATTGGATTCTGTATAGGTCAATCTAGACTTTCATATTCTAAAAATGATTAATGGGCCCGCAGGGATTCGAACCCCGGATCTTTGGCTCCGAAGGCTTGCGTGTTTCTTCAACTCAACGCCTTATCCTGACTGGGCTACGGGCCCGACTTCTTGATGGATATATCTATTCTAAAATGTGTCGTTATGGTCCAATAGCTTCATTTATAGATTTCTTGAAGTCAGGTTCTAAAACACCTTTCTCAGTAATTATTGCAGTTACTATCTCTGGTGGGGTCATATCGAATGCAGGGTTGAATATCTTTATTTTCTTTGGAGCAATTCGCTTTCTACCTATCTTATAAATTTCATCTACGCTACGTTCTTCAATGATTACATTAGTCCAATCAGTTTCAAGATCAAAAGTTGAAGATGGAGCGGCACAATAGAATGGAATATTATGTTTTTTGGCTAAAACAGCTATTTGGTATGTTCCTATCTTGTTGAAAATGTGTCCGGTTTTAGTTATTCTATCAGCTCCAACTATAACCTTATCAATAAATCCTCTACTCATTACTGACCCAACCATCGTATCAGCTATCAATGTAACATGGAAATTGTCCCGACTTAATTCGAAAGCAGTTAATCTTGCCCCTTGAAGAGCTGGACGCGTCTCAGTAGCAAAAATTTGTATACACTTGTCTTCTGTAGAGGCAGCCCTAACTACCCCTAACGCAGTTCCGTAACCTACTGTCGCTAGTGCACCCGCATTCTGCTGGTTTTAGAACCATTTACAGTGGGTAAGCACTGTATCGCCATCCTCAAGTAGGTTAGAACCGTTCCGACCAATCTCTTTGCAATTTGCCACATCTTCTTCTCCCATACATTCAGCTTCTTTGATGATCACCTGCCTCAGAAAGTCCATGTTTCCATCTGTGTTCAATGCTTTATTGTAGATTCTCGTTACCCCCCAAGATAGATTTGCTGCGGTTGGTCTTGTTTCTGTGAGTTCTCTACCTGCAACTTCAAGCTCATTCATTAAATCCTGCTTCGTTTTTGCTTTACTGTTATTTGCCACTAGAGCTAGACCCATTGCTGCAGCTACTCCTATAGCTGGGGCCCCTCTTACATTCATGTTTCTTATCGCTTTGGCTACCTGAACATGATCTGTACAATGAATGTGTGTGAATTGGTTCGGGAGTTTACGCTGGTCAATTAGAACTACGGATCCATCAGTCCATCTTACAGTTCTCTCGTCATAGAAGTTCACCATAACCTTACATACTCCATCTCCAGAATAATGTAATTAAAAGTAGTGGCTAATCTAAGGAGTTGGAATGGTTTAAAATAGGATTTAATTCACGTGGGGATGGTTTGTCTGAAGAGATTAAAGTAGTTTCTGGGAGACTATCTGAAGATGGTGTCTATGTAATAGCTGCAACAGGCAAGAGTGAACTGGAGGAAAAGGGATATGGAGATGTTAAAGGTAAGAAATTGATCCTGAAAGATTATGAAACATTATTTCTCATCTATACAGAAAGGCTGAAGGTCATAAAAGGTAGATCAATAATCACACTGGGCGATATGGTTGAATTTTCTCTCAAACGGGACTCAGATGCCTGGACCAAGTTTTTGATATATCGAGATTTGAGGAGCCGAGGATATGTTGCAAAGGAAGGTTTTGGTTTTGGCGTAGATTTCAGGGTTTACAGTAGAGGTGAGTTTGGAATAAAACCTGCAAAGTATGTAGTATCTGGACTTGATCAAGGGAGAGAAATTACCGTAAAGAATATGAGTAAATCTGTAGATCAGATTTCAAGAATGGGAAAAGAACCCATAGTTGCTGTTATAGAAAGCAGAGGTGAAGTTATTTACTACAAGATTTCACGCGAAAGACTTGAAAACCTTAAAACTACTCCCTAGAATTCATCTCAAGTCTGATATCGAGAAGAACCGATCATGAGTAAAACGATAGACCTCATGTTGCTCACTAGACCTGTAAATTCAATAATGGTGGGCTTCGCTGTAATCGTCGGCATATCTGTTTCAGCCCCTAATCAACTACTTTCAGTACCAGCATTACTGGGCTTCTTAACAGGCTTCCTCATCTCAAGCTATTCTATGATAGTAAATGATTGTTATGATTTAGAAGTAGATAGAATTAACAGCCCAGATCGACCTTTAGCAAGCGGCAGAATTCATCCAAGAACCGCAGGGGTATTTGCAGGTATAATGTTAACTCTTGGATTAATATCTTCCATTCTTATCGGTCTAGACACTTTCATTATTGCCTCGGTTTTTGCAGCGATAGCGTGGATATATAACTATCAAGGAAAAAAACAGATGTTATTAGGAAACATGATGGTGGCAGCTTCCGTAGCTATACCTTACATCTATGGAGGAGCTACTGTTGGAATGATAGAGGATCTCCTCCTTTGGTTCCTTGCACTCACTTCATTTTTAGCAGCCACTGGACGAGAAATCATAAAGACAATCGCAGATGTGAATGGGGATGCCGCGAGACAAGTTAAGTCAATTGCAAGAGTTTATGGATCAAGAATTGCTGCCTATGCAGGCGCATTCTTCTTTCTTGGAGCTGTAGCTTCCACTGTTATCCCAATCCTCGTAGGTGAAGTTGGAATCGTTTTTACAGTACTTATTCTAATTCCAGATATATTATTCATATATGCAGCAGTAAGAATAATTATGGACTACTCAAAGTTGAAAGCTCTACAAATAAAGAAGATAGCATTGATTGGTATGATTATAGGTATGGTTATCTTCATCATAGGAGGATCATACTAGACTGAGTTGAGTTGTCATGTGGGTTGAAAACTACCGTCCTACAAATCCTAACATGATCATTGGTAATGAGGAAACTCGACTGAATTTTATCACATGGCTCAAGAAATGGCAGAAAAAGAGTAAGGCATCTCTCATATTAGGGCCCCCAGGAGTAGGAAAGACTACTCTAGTCCACGCTGTCGCAAAGGATCTTGGGTATGAAGTTCTTGAATTGAATGCCAGTGATGTTAGAACGAAGACTAAACTTGAGAAACGATTAGGGCCATCAAGAATTAACTCGACTTTGTTTGAAAAAAAGATACTTATCTTTTTGGATGAGGTTGACGGTATTTATGGACGCGAAGATAAGGGTGGGATAGAGTTTCTCTTGGATTTAATCAAGAGCAGTAGAAATCCTATTGTTATGGTTGCCAATGTTGAGGAAAATAAGAAGATGATCAAACTAATTAAGAGCACACAGGTCTTTAGATTCCAAAGAATTCCCCCAAAGCTACTTGAGATGGTGGTAAAAAATATTCTCAGAAGAGAAGATCGAACAATAAACCAAGTAAAACTGGAAATGATTGTGAGAGATGCCAATGGTGATGTAAGAGCTGCAGTAAATAGTGCGCAAGTTGCTTCCTCAGGAAATGAAGACCTAATTTCAGAATTACGGGATACCCAAATAAGCCCAATAGAATCTTTGAAAATATTCTTTGATTCATCCACCCCAGAAGGAGCATATTTAGCATTAAGCAAGTGCAAAATGCAGCCAAGAGACAAGGTTCGAGCCATCTTCCAGAGCATACTTAGCGCTAAATTAGATGGAAAAAAAATGATTGAAATTATGGAAGAGCTTTCAAAAGCGGATGAATTAGTAGCAAAGATAGGTAAAACCCAAAATTGGACATTATTGAGATATTTCGATAGAATACTAGCAAACTCACTCTTTCCAGCCCTTAAAGATACTCAAGTCCGTTATAGAGAACAGTCTTTGCCATGGAACCTTCAGTTGAGAATATGGAATGACAGGGTACCACTTAGAAAAATCTCTTCAAGTCTTGCAATACAATATCATTTATCAAGTAAAGATGCAACACTATTCTATCTACCCTACATCGTATTACTCAGTAAATTAAAGAATTATGAAAAACGTATCATAGATAGATTACGTCTTGATGAGTCGTCTGTAAAGTTTCTACAGAAGGAGGCAAAAAAAGTTTCACAGGAGATACGAAAGAATTGAAAATAATTGTTGGAGAATGGTTCAGGATACCTCAAGTAGAAAGAGATATTTTCAGAAGTCTTGTTAGAGAAGCTAGATTACAATACGACAAGACCAGAGGTTACCTTGCTTCTTCCGAAACTGATTTGGGTCTAATGACAACCATACTGGGAAATGCATTGAAAGAGAATGTAGTAGTTATGTTGAAATGCTTCATATGCGGTACTGCAATTGAATGTGAGGAATGCAAATACAAAGATGTCTGTAGATCCTCTCAGATCTTTCAATCGTGTATATGCAAAAACTGCGATACTAAGGAAGAAGTGGCAAATATTTACTCTATGCGTTTCACTGAGCTAATAGGTTGAAGATACATCTTACTTTCTAGCCATAGATACAGCATGAGGAAGCTCAGGAAGAATAATCTCTAATGCCGGCTCAATAGCATTCGGTGATCCAGGGACACAGTAAATAATTCGATTATCGATTACACCAGCAGTTGCTCTTGACAAATGAGCAGGAGAACCGATCTGATGGAAGCTAATATTTCTGAAGATTTCTCCGAAACCTTCAAGCTCTTTATCAAAAAGAGACCGAAGTGATTCTATTGTTACATCTCTAGGCGATACACCAGTTCCGCCAGTTATTATAACAGCATCCGCACCTTCATCATATATGCTTTTGAAAACGATAAATCTAATCATCTCTATATTGTCATCAATAAGTTTCTGTGAGACAATCTGGTAACCAGTCTTTTCAACCATCTTTTTTATTATTGTTCCTGATTTATCATCCACATCCTTTTGTTTCTGTGCTTCTTGATATTTGGATGTGCTGACCGTAATAATACTTATTTTGACATCATGTGGCGCTGCCTTTTGATGCTCCTGGTAGGGTTTCATTGTTTTATCTTCCTAATAACACGTATATTTGATATCTCAGTAAATGGATACTGTCCATCTTTATCCTTCTCATACATCTTGAGTACATCCCAAATATTCAGAAGAGCAGTTGTAACTGCGACAAGAGCTTCCATCTCAACTCCTGTCTTGCTAGTTGCAACCACAGTTGCCGTGGCTTTCAATCCTGATTTATTAAACTCTAATTTCACATCAGTTCGCTCTAAAGGCAATGGGTGACACAATGGTATAACAGTAGGAGTCAACTTAGCACCTTGAATACCTGCAAGAATCGCTATCTGTATTGGGTCACCTTTCTCAATTTTACCTGCTTTTATTCTCTCCATGGTTTTGGTAGTAAGCCTAATCTTTCCAGTCGCTGTAGCTTCACGGTATTGAACCTTCTTTTTGTGAATATCAATCATACGAGTTCCCATCATTATGTACCTAACTATATATTCAAAAATTATATGTCCTTGAATTTATATTTTGCATAGTCTTGAGTATAATAATGGTCCCGCGGGTCGGATTACCATGGAGTTTATTACTCCATTTTGAATTCGCCGAACCGAAGATACTATCTTCAATTCACCGACGACATCCCGGTATCCGTGTGTGAGCTTGACAGGCTGGTAAAGTCAGCCTCAAGCCGGCCTCTACAGCGTCTCCCCCTCTTTCAGGGAGGGTCGGAAGCTCTGCCAAGCTGAGCTACCGCGGGACAATATTCCCTCATTGATATTTGGTATATAATCTTTAGGAATTTTCTACACATTACTATTCTTACTAAGTATCTTAATAGATTTCAGATGTTCATTTATTAGCTGAAAAGCTGCTAAGCCACCGGTGGTTGTGGACATTATAAGCCAGACAACTGGATTCACCTCCATGTATTGAATATCTACAGAAGATGGTTGAGGAGGAGCTGGATGTGAGTGGAAGACACCAACTACTTTATTCTCTCTTTCAGCCCGCTCATATGTTTCAAAGACTGTTTTGGGATCTATTTGAAATGTAACTGAGGATCTATCTATGTTTTCTGTTGGTATGATATCTGATATTTCAAATGTATTTTTCTTGATATAGCCAAGAAGAAATGCACAGCCTTCAAAAGGATGAGCGTCTCTAGAGATATCATTGAATATTTTTTCTTGAAAATCTGCAAGAATAATACGCTCCACTACCAACAAGACACAGCACATATCTATTAGAAGCATCCTTTAAAATAAGAGTTTATTCAAGATAGTAAGAGCAATAAGACTCGTGATTTTAGATGATAAAGCGATATTAGAGATTGCATTTTCCAAAATCTATCTGGAGCATCCGGTTCAATGTCTTTGCAGCAGGAGCAGCAGTTATGGCTCTAGAAATCATGGGTAGCAGACTCTTAGCACCAGTATTTGGGAACAGCGTCTTCGTGTGGGGGAGCCTGATAGGTATAGTTATGTCATCTCTTTCAGCTGGATACTTTTTAGGAGGTAAATTGGCGGATAGACTACCTAGTTTTCGAACATTCTCCATAATTATTCTTGCAGCAGGTTTTTTTACTATTCTTATCCCAATATCTTCACCGCTAGTTCTTGAGTTGGTTTTTTATTCAGGGTTAGGTGAGCAGTACGGTCCTTTATTAGCCACGACTCTACTCCTATCTGCCCCGACGATTCTACTTGGAATGATTTCACCCTATGCAATAAGGTTGGCAACAAAGAATATTGTTAAGGTCGGTGGCATCTCAGGAAGCTTATATTCAATATCAACTGGGGGAAGTATACTTGGAACATTCTTTACTGTTTTCTTGCTCATTCCTTCGTTCAGTGTGAGATCAATAATTTTCTCGATTGGAGTTGTATTGATATCAATCTCCCTTATTGGCCTAGCCAATATTGAGAGAGTTGTTACCATCATAATAGCAGGGAGTCTCATGATGCCTTCAACTATTTTTCTAGCTGGAACATTATCTGTCTATTCTGGTGATTTAGTGTACCAGACCGATACACCATATAACAGTCTTAATGTTGTGGATAATCATGCTAGAGGCGTTAGGACTCTCTGGTTAAACAGTATGCCTCATAGTGCTACGTATCTAAATGATTCCAACAAATCTGTATTCTTGTACACAGATTATTTTCATCTAGCTTTTGTTTTCAATCCGAAAATAGAAAACGTCCTCTTTATCGGAGGAGGAGGGTTTTCTGGACCTAAAAAATTCCTCGAAGATTATCCAAAAATATCTGTGGATGTTGTAGAGATAGATTCCCAGGTAGTGGACATAGCAAAAAACTACTTCGATCTTAAAGATGATCCACGCCTCAATGTCTATGTAGAAGACGGTCGTGTGTTTCTAAGTCGAACGGATTCGAAGTATGATCTCATAGTCCTAGATGCTTACTCAAAGACATATGCTCCCTTTCATTTATTGACATTAGAGTTCATGGAATCTATCGAAGAACATCTCAAGCCAAATGGTGTATTAGTATCGAATTTAATATCATCATTAATTGGTGATACATCTGACCTCCTTAGAGCAGAATATAAAACAGCGAACAAAGTCCTTTCACACATCTATCTATTTCATACACGTACAAGTTCAATGTCACAGGTTCAGAACATCATCCTCATTGGAAGCTTGAACCAAACTCAATATAGCAAGGCTGATCTCATAGAGATGGCAAAGTACACTCCGAAACGAAGTGAAAAACTAGCTGAATATGCTTCAACATATTTTGATAATGAAGTAAGGACAAAAGAACTACCTATTCTTACCGATGACTATGCTCCAGCTCAGAGTTTATTGAATCCTATTACAGGTGCAACATATGAAGGTGGAGATACAATTTTCCCAAGAAGTACAATTAGCCCTATTCTAATAGCCGGAGTTTGGATACTTACTTTGACATCCCTATACTTTATGTCAACCAAGATACGAACTGGTGTAAAACATGTTAAAGTGTAATCATTACAGACCTTAAACTTAAATCGATGAAATGTTGCTTCAGGTACCTGTGAGTCTTGATATTGACGCATTTAGATAGGATTGATTTAAAGATACTTTCACTTCTCCGAGAAGATTCTAGAGCTTCATTGAAAAAATTCGCTTCAGTGACAAATATCAGTATCCCAACAGCAAGAGCCAGAATTATCCGGTTAAAGGATCTCGGGGTAATCAAGAGTTTAACTGCATCTGTAGAACTTCAATCTATGACAAATATAATCACATCTTTCATTACTATAAAAGCGAAGCTCCCAAATATCAAGACTGTAGTTGAGCAACTAAGAGATATAGACGAGATAAGCGAGGTTTACCTGACCACAGGTCAATATGACATAATCTTGAAATTACATGTACCAGATATGCAGACACTTGATAGGCTAATAACACTTCAATTGAGCAGTCTTGAAGGTGTGGAGACAGCAGAAAGCAGTTTCATTATAGAGACTGTAAAAGATATTGCGGGTCCAGTTCTCCGTCCAAACTTAGGTTTCAAGATAGAATGTGATAACTGTGGAGAAATTATTGTCGAGACATATGTCAAGAAGATAATTGATCATAAGGAGTATTATTTTTGCCGGGAACCATGCTTTTTAGCTTTTACCAGAAAGTCTAAAACATAGATTATCCCAGACTTATTGGATAGGAAATGTCCAAACAACCACAAAAGAAAGGAAAGATACCAGCTAAAACTCTAGAAAAAAATAGCAGTCAATCCGAAAAGAAAGGAAAAACAATTCCAGAAAAGAAATTAAAGACTGCAAAAAAAACAGAAAAGAAGATTGAGAAACCTCGAGTGAAAAAAGATATTCCTTCAGCTACCATTTCTAGACCATTGAAGCATATTATAAAAATTCGTAATGGGAAAGGTTTCTCTAGACCAGAGCTACTTTCTATAGATCTTGATGCAGGCAAAGCAAGACGCCTTGGACTGCGAGTGGATTCGAGGAGAACTACCAGGTGGGATAGGAATGTTGAAGCCTTAAAGAATTGGTTTACTGTTCCTGCTGTAAAATCCAAAATTGTAAATAAAACTAAGAAAACTTTGAAGACACAGAAGTAAAAGAAACAAGCTCCGACTCTCGGACATAATGAAAAAGATATTCCTGTGCATATCCTGCATATGATCCAAAATATTTTCGCATCGTCTTTGAAATCGTTGTATACTCTGCAGATCCTATTGAATTGTTTTCCCAGTTTGATATTGGATGATTTGAATCATTATCAAAAAGATGTGAGTAATACTTCTTGATAGTGCGACGTATCCAGACATCAATTGGAAAGGCATCTAACTTTTCTAAAGAAAAGAGCATTACACAGTCTGCAACTTTTGGACCTACTCCAGGCAATATCTTCCCATTACTAGTAGTTCCTAAGAGGATTTCTCTAACATTCTCGTAATTAGCAGACTCTAAATTCTCTAAGACAACTTCTCTTGATGAGATTCGTTTAGCTGTCTCTAATAGGAATTTAGCACGGTATCCCAAGCCACAACCTTCAAGAGACTGCCTGTCTGCATTTGCTACAACTTCAGCCTCTGGAAATGTATAGTAGATGATGCCTTCGAATTCAATCCTTTTACCAAATCGACAACATATGTTTGATATCATCGTCTTGATGGCGATTATGTTTTTGTAAGTTGCACAGATGAAGGATGCAAGACACTCCCATGGACTTTGATTAATAAGGCGAAGCCCATTTAATTTAGTAATAGCAGTAGCCATTACCTGATCTCTATTAATTGATGCAAAGATGTCTGGAAGGGAATCATTAATCCTTAGATATTTTCTTATGAATTTTTCATTTATATTATTAGAGCTGGACTTCACGTTCAGCAAGTTATCTTCCTGCTTCAACTTCACAACTGTATTATCAATAACTGCTACCCACCAGCTATTCTCTCTTCTCCATCGAAAGACTTGACCACATTCTAACGAATTTTCAAGATTAAGAGGTATCTCTGAGAGATTCAGTTGAAACTCCATTAAGTCACCTGAATCTGAATTATTGATGATCTTTACCAACATCATCGATGAAGGCATCAAGAATCCGACTGGCTATTCTTTGCTTGGAATCCAATGGGATATCAATTGCATCACCATTCTTTTTCAATAGTAGAACCTGATTTGTGTTTCCTTCAAAGGCTACACCTTTAAGAGAGGCATCATTTACGGCAACCAAATCTGCATCTGTTTCATGCATAATTATTTTAGCACGTTCAACCATTTTAGCATGATTTAGATTCCATTCAATTTTAAATGGTACCAAGAAAATATCACGTTGAATCTTTTTTACAATATGTATCACTTTTTCCGTTGTTTCAAATTTCATATCAAATGGTTGAGATATTCTACTTGACATCTTTTCATTTATAGTATTAACAGGTCGAAAATCCGCTACTGCTGCTGCTGCCAGAAAAATATCATATTGTTTTGAATTAAGCTTTGACTTCACAACATCATATAATTCTCTGGTTGTAACAATAGTAGAATAATCGATTGAGTCTGGTGGAGAAAGTGTTGTCGGCCCCGATACTAGGGTCACATCTGCACCTCTTCTCCATGCTTCTTTCGCTAAAGCAAAGCCCATCTTACCTGAACTTCTATTACTTAATACTCGGATAGGGTCAATATTTTCGTGTGTCGGTCCTGCAGTTACAAAGACTCGGATACCACTTAGATCATGTGGAGTTAGACTACGTATAACCGCATCTACTATTACTTCAGTTGATGTAATTTTTGCTTTTCCCTCAGATATCTGAGGTGCTAAAATATCTACCTTAATTTTCCTAAGACGGGTTAGATTTGCTTTTACAATAGAGTTTGACCAAAGTGAGCTGTGCATACTTGGGGCAGCTACAACAGGTATTCCTGATCCTAAAGCTGATGATACCAATATCGTGACTGGGGTGTCAGATATACCTGATGCTATCTTGCTGAGGGTATTGGCTGTTGCAGGAGCTATTAGAAGAAGATCTATTTTTTCAGGTCCTTCTTCTATTAGTTGTATATGTTCCATGCTGCCAGTCATTTTAGTTATGACATCATTCTGACTTGCCCATTCCATCAGCATTGATTGAATAAAATCTAGAGCACCATCTGACATAATGCAAGTTACATCGGCACCGTGACGTATCAATTCTCTGGCAATTTCAGGGCTTTTTATGGTAGCTACACTTCCTGTTATGCAGAGAGCTATCCTTCGAGACTTGAGCTCATCTCCTAAAGTGCCTTTAAAATCAATAATGGGTTTCTTTGATTTGAACATTTATCAGGAGTCTACCACTATCTTTAGCATCTTTTTCATTCTGATGTTCATTCCATATCTATCTTCTCTCTTCTTCATATATCGGTATATAGACCAAAGAGAAGGAAAATTTAAGGTTACATTGAATTTACCAGCAATCTTCGATTTGATAATCTTATAGACCAAAGAATAGATTTTAAACTCCTCCAATACCCGTTTACGATAATTTGGCATGTCATTAAGATTCCCTAAAAGTAAATCTGCGCACTGAAGGCTTGGTATTATGCCTTCACCGAGGATTGGGTAGACTGTTCCAATACTTTCACCTACGCCAACAACCTTTCCTTCATAGAATGGTTCACAGAGGCTGGGAGGAGATACCCTGACAGGTCGACCGTTCTTTTTTACTACTTCTCCAGGATATTTTTTTAAGAAATTTGAAATCTCGTCATTATGCCTTTGATAATAGTCACCTGCACCTATATGGAAGAAGCCGCCCCCAAGTGGGAAGTACCAAAAGTATCCGCTTAGACCAGGAAAAGGTTTGATGTAAAAATCGTCGAATGGAGGATTATTATATTTTACTTTATATTGCATGCAAGGAATTAAAAGATCTTCTTTCACCCTAGGAAGTAACGGACGTGTAAGGCCGGTAGAATCTACCACCATATCATAATCGTCATTTAGAGTGTTCTTAGAAACATGCTTACCGAACTTGATATCTATACCGTTAGCCATATCATTGATAAATCGAATCTTATCGAAACAACACAAACCCATAAGATCAATATCCACCATTTCACCATTTACCTCCACCAGCATCTCTTTTCCGGTAAATGTGATATAATCTTCAAAATTCAAACCACAATTCTTAGCAAATTTCGCAATGCCTGCCTTAGAGGTACCCCACGCACATACAGCATCAAAATTCTCCTTTGGGAGTCGGTCGAAACCAGAAACTTGATGCTCTTGGTTCAACATTGACGATAAATATGAGCCGGCTATACCCATACCGACAATTGCTATATTCAATTCTCTTGTGCACCTTTCCCTTGATATATAATAAATTTGTAATTTATAAAGGAATAATAAGCTTTTGAACCATTGTATCTACGAATAAAAATATGAATTATTTCTGTTCAAAACAGAATAATTTTTTATTTCATGTCCAAGTATCATTTAAATAACTAACTATTAATCGAGCCTTCGATGGCTAGTGACTTTCTACCACTCCTTGCTCTTGCAGGATTTGGTGCAGTTGCAACTCTATTAACTCTTATTATCCCTGCGCTTTTTGCACCCAGTAAACACCATCCTATGAAGGCTCAACCATTCGAAAGTGGTCAAATTCCCACAGGTGAAGGCAGACTTAATTTCATGATGCAATACTATGCATATCTTTTGATGTTCTTAGTCTTTGATGTAATGTTAATGTTCATATTTGCTTGGGCAGCTTCTTACTTTCTGATTAGTTTCTCAAGTGCTGGTGTAATTATCTTATTCCTAGTTATACTGTTTGTTCCGATGGGGTACACCCTACATCTTGCTGGAAGAAGAGAATTATGGTGAATGCAGCAACTTCTAACGTATTTGTAGGAAAACTTAATGAAATTCTAGAGTATTCGGTAAAAGATCCACTTAGATATATTGTGAATTGGGGACGAATATACTCACTCTGGCCAGTACACCTAGAAACTGCCTGTTGTAGTGTAGAATGGGGAGCCGTTTCAGGTCCAAGATTTGATGTGGAAAGGTGGGGAATGCTTGGAGCATTCGGTGCAATGAGGCAGTGTGATGTGCTAATTATTCTAGGAACCGTTAATCGAAAGATGGCACCAAGAGTTAAGACAATTTATGACCAGATGCCAGAACCTAAATATGTAATAGCTTTCGGTGCATGTGCCATAAGTGGAGGACTTTACTATGACTCATATAATGTCCTTCCAGGAGTAGATACAATACTTCCAGTAGACATCTACATGTCAGGATGTCCACCAAGACCTGAAGAATTTATTCAAGGACTCATAATGTTACAGAACAAAATACGAGCTTCAAAGATTAGGAGCAAAAAATATGTCAGAGACACCTGAAATCAAGCAGCAATTACCAGAAAGAGAGAAGAAAATAGCTGATAACATAGCAATCAAACTTGGAAAAGACGTCTTGGGCATTGAAATAAAGCCTAAAAGAATCAAAGTGAAGATTAAATATAAGTGTATCAAAAAAGCTGCTAACTACTTTAAAACTGAGTTAAATCTTGATCACATAGTTTCAGTTTCAGGTATAGATTATCCAAATGATAATGAGATTGAAGTGGTTTACCACGCTGGAACATATGAACGTAAAGATCTTCGTGATTTATTGATAGCACTGGCATACCGTATTCCACGTGAAAATCCAAAAACACAAACTCTCATTGATATCTGGCCAAGCATCGAATATGATGAAAGAGAAACACATGAGATGTTGGGTGTATTTTTTGAAGGTCACCCAAAATTAGAGAAATTATTTCTACCTGAAGACTGGAATGATAAGCCACCGCTCAGAAAGGATTTCAAGAATCCAGGGAGATAGATTAGAGTGTCAGAGTTAACTATCAGCGTAGGGCCGCAGCATCCAGGTTCAGGCCATTTCAGACTTATAGTGAAATTGGATGGAGATAAAATCGTTGAAGTTATTCCTGACCCAGGATATGTACATCGGGGAGAGGAGAAGATAGCAGAATATCGAAACTATATTCAAAATATTCCTCATTTTGAAAGACCAGCAATTCATGATTCAAGCAACATTCTCTTTGCATATGTTCAAGCTGTTGAAGATCTTATGAATTTGAAGATTCCTGAGCGCGGGCAATATATTAGGGTCATTATGGCCGAGCTAAACCGCATAATTGCTCATCTTTACTACTTTGCAATATACGGCATTTTTGTAGGTCACTCAACTATGTTTATGTGGCCTATGGGTGATAGGGAACACTTCATAGACCTAGCACAAATGATATCTGGCCAGAGAGTGGGTTTCGCATTCCTAATACCTGGAGGAGTGAGGAATGATATACCTGAAGGAATGATGACGCGTGTAAATGATGCATGCAATTATTTTGAAAAACGGCTTACTGAGTATGAAAGAATATTCATGAACAACCCAATCTTCGAAAAAAGAGCAAAAGGAATTGGAAAATTATCAAAGGAAGATGCAATAAAGCTAGGCGTAGTTGGTCCAACACTTAGAGCTTCTGGAGTAAAGGCGGATATTCGGAAGGATGAACCATATGCGGTCTATGATAAGCTAGATTTTGATATCCCAGTATCAAAGGACTGCGACTCTTGGGCACGAGCTTGGGTTCATATTGAAGAGATGCGGCAAAGTATGTCTATCATCAAGCAGGCTTTGAAAGATATGCCCTCAGGTCCAGTGAAGCTTAACTTGAGAGGACAGATTAGAGCACCTCCAGGAGAGGCTTTCTCTCGAGCTGAGGCTTCAAGAGGGGCTGTTTCATTTTATCTTGTCAGTAACGGAGGTATGAATCCTTACAGAATTAGGTTGATTACACCTTCATTCCGAAATTTGATAGCTATACCTCATATATTGAAAGGACTCTTGTTAGCAGATATTCCTCCTGCTTTCTGGAGTTTGGATTACTGGCCAGTAGAGGCAGATAGGTAAATTGAGCGAAATTAGGACATTTCCAGATTTTCTGAAAAGGTTAATCATTGTTCTTGGTGGATTATTGTTTTTAGCCATAATAATATTTGGAGTACTAATTTATACGGTCCCAGCTATAAGTAATTTTAATAATATCTTACTTGAATCATTTAGCAACCCGATAGTTATGCTAAATTACCTTGATAGTCTTGGAGTCGGTATAAATTCACTCTTCTTCAAGATTGTTATCTTCCCTGGTTACACCTGGGCAGCACTCATAGCTGCAGAGATTATCTGGTTTGAAAGGAAGTTTCTGGGTAAGATGCAGATGAGAGTAGGTCCTTTATATGCAGGATTGATTGGAGGAATACTACAACCATTAGCAGATGTTGTCAAACTCCTTTCTAAGGAGATGATTTCTCCAGGTCGTTCTGACAAACTAATCTTCTATTCTATCCCATTACTAATTAATGCAATTGGGGCTGCTTTGTTGGTGGTCCTGCCTGTAAGTGAGGGGTGGCTAATAATGAGGTCCGATGTAAGTATTCTAATAGTTTTTGCAGTGATAGGATTTGCACCCATATCTGTCCTTTTAGCAGGATGGGCTAGCAATAGTAAGTTTCCGTTTATTGGTGGTCTTAGAGGTCTACACCAGATGATTGCATTTGAGATACCGATGTTAATGGCGGCTCTGAGCGTTGTCCTTCTCTCTGGATCTCTAGATCTCGTCAATATTGTACAAGCTCAATCCAGTATCTGGTTCATTGTTTTAATGCCAATAGGTGCAATTGTCTTCTTCATCGCCCTATTAGCCGAACTTGAGCGGATACCCTTTGATATTCCAGAGGCGGAGTCGGAGATTGTTGTAGGATATATTACTGAATATAGCAGTATGGCTTTTGGTAATATTCAGCTAGGTACATACATAAGATTCTATGCATTATCAGGAATATTCACCACTCTCTTTTTAGGCGGGTGGTATGGTCCACAATTTCTCCCAGCTAGGTTTGAAATTATAAATCAGATCGAATGGTTTACCTTAAAGACACTTCTGGTTATGGTTATTATCATTATTCTCAGAGGAGTAAATCCCAGATTTAGGATAGACCTACTTTTGAGATTTGGTTGGTCTAGGCTACTTGTCCTTGCCATCCTCAACCTATTCATCGCAATAATGATTCTCCAAATGGGCTGGTTCCCATTTCTAGGAGGTATTTAATATGAATTTCATTTTCAAGTTATTCAACGCGATAAAATCAGGGATGAAACATCTTTTTATGAGGCGGCTAACTTTCAGATACCCAAATCAGAAGCTTAGATTTTATGGTGATGGTTATCAATACGATCCGAAAGAAGGAGTTGGTGTAGCCGGTTATCGAGGACGACATATATTATATTTAGAGAAGTGTACAGGATGTTCACTCTGCTTTATGATGTGTAAAGGTATCTCACAAGCCATACAAATGATAAACCTGCCTGAAAAAGATGTGTCCATTAATAAGAAGTCTAATTTTCCACAAATAGATTATGCAAAATGTGTTTACTGCGGTTTCTGTGTAGACATCTGTCCATTTAAAGCCTTGTTTGAAACCAATGAATATGAAATTGTCTCATATGATAAAGAGAGTTTACTATTCACACCTGAACAGCTCGCTATCAAACCAAAGTACAAAGGAACTTACGAAATCCAATATGGAAAGAGGGGAGCATATCATGGTTGAATTTGCATTCATAGTCCTCTCCATTATGGCTGTATCATCAGCTATCCTAGCTCTAGAAGCAAAAGAGATTGTTTATGGCGCCATATCTCTAGCAATTATGTTAATGACTATTGCTGGTTTCTTCATCCTTTTGGACGCGCCCTTTGTTGCAATGTTCCAGATCATAGTTTATGTCGGAGCAGTTGCTGTTCTGATTATCTTCACAGTTATGTTGGTGAGGCGAGATAAGTGGCTTAAACCGCCAGTTACTGGCTTGACGGGTGTCGGGATAATAGTAGGGTTGATTGTAGCTCTCGCATTCGGTCTACTTTTGGTTAACTCTACACTAGGCTCAGTGGTTGTCAGCAGTGAGTCAGTTTCTTTCATGCAAATAGGTGTTCAGTTGATCTTCGAATACTGGGTTGTGCTTGAAGTATTGGCTCTACTTTTAGCAGCCTCTCTTATTGGAGCTCTTACATTAGCTAAAAAGGAGAAAGGGAATAAGTAGTTGGAATCTTTACTTCAATATCTAATAGTTTCGGTTGCTCTCTTCGCAATAGGTGTGTATGGACTTATAGCAAAGA
>Ga0187827_10000417_pt1 | contig 68001 bp, 71 predicted proteins | sample ETNtaG_39_FD_167969 | JGI IMG/M metagenome (GOLD analysis project Ga0187827, IMG submission 167969) | Marine microbial and viral communities from oxygen minimum zone, Eastern Pacific Ocean - ETNP2014_SV_150_PacBio MetaG (Illumina Assembly) | ecosystem: Environmental > Aquatic > Marine > Hypoxic... | reverse complement strand
CCAGATTAAGAGGTCTGGGTGTTAACACTTTGGCGGATAAATATGGATCAATACGGTGTCGAAAAGTGTTAATATCCGCAGTTTTCTGCGACGGACCACCCCATTTCTAATCCGAAGGTCGCAGGTTCGAATCCTGCTGGGCGCGCCACTCTTTATGGCAGAAAACTAGTAAAATTTGGACCATACCGGTGAGGGTGGGGGTCCGAAAAATGCCAATGTTACCTATTTCCCGCACAATGTTACCTATTTCCGTTCTCTAGCCGTTCTCAGAGGCGGCTTTGTCGAACTGGACAACCTTGTCCATAGCCTTGCGGGCCTGACGTCGTTGGTTCACCATCTTGCTGTATAAATTGACCATGACGTCGGTGCTGTGACCGGTGATGGCCTTCACCTGACTATTGGTGCAACCCGCTTCCAAAAGATTGATGGTCGCGTTCTTACGCAGGCCATGAAGGGTGTTTTCGTATTGGTCACCACTCAACCCAAGCCGCTTACGCTCACGTTCCCAATACTTCTTAAAAGCATCCTTGCTAAGAGGCTGGCCCGACTACAGGCCCGACCAGAACACGGCCTATGGCTACGAGGATGTTGAGGTCAAGCCGCCGATACCAAGTCCGGCAGCGATCCAGCGGATGGAGGAGGTGCTGGACTGGCTGCAACTGGTGCCGGTCGAGTACAGGCGGCTGCTTTGGTTTAGGGCTGAGGGCTGGTCCTGGCGGAAGTTAGGCCGCTACTTCGGATGTGGTAGTCGGCAGGTCAGGTTGCGGTGGCGCGATGGGGTTGTTGGTTTGTGGGAGAGGTTGTCATCAAAGCCTGTTTAATCGTCCTCAGGATGTTTATAAATTTGCATCCTGTTTTGATTGGATTCTGCCTCATTCGGACACACCTGTCCCTTCGCCGTCTTGGCCGGTCATCCGTTGAGGTCGCCGCCGAGAAAGCTGATGATCTCCGGATTGACAATATCGGGGCTATCGTGATGGACGTTATGTCCGGCGTCCTCGACCGTGATCAGGGCGAGGTGAGGGCGGTGTTGCCGCCAGGCCGCCGCAATCAAGGGTTCAAATTCGAACGAATGGGTGCCATAGATCAACAAGGTCGGCGGCTGCAACCCTTTCAGATCGGCCTCGGTCACGGCGAAGTCCAACATAATTTGATGATGGGGGGTGACAATGGGCGCCATGGGGGCCATGCGCTCCAGGCGGTCGGACTTGGTGGCGTCGTCCATGGCCGCCCAGGCATCGCCGCCCGTGCTCTCCATGCAGTAACGCAAGGCCGCCATGTCGCCATTCGCCTTGCCGGTATCGACGATGCGGCGTATCTCTGCCGCGTAGGGCCGCATATCCGCCGCCTCCGCGGCATTGACCAAAGTGGGCTCAATCAGGACTAGGCGATCGACCCGTTCAGGATAATCCCGGGCAAAGGCAAACGCCGTGGCGCCACCCGAAGAATGGCCGACTAAATGCACCTGGTCCAGTCCTTCGGCAGCCATTATGGCGCTCAGGTCGCGGACCTCGCTGGTCGCGAAACCGTAATCCGCCGGAAAAGTCGTCTCGGTGCCATCATGGCCCCGCGAAGAGAGCAGGATCATTTGGTAATTTTCAGACAGGGCTTCGCGCATGCGGCTGAAGGCGAAACGCCCGACCAGGACACCGTGCAACAACACGACGGGGGGACCGTCTCCCAGCACCTCGTAGTGCAGTTCCACGCCGTCGTCGGCCTTGACGGCGCGAATGTCCTTGCTATCCCCGGTTTTCGCTACCATGTGCCTGTTCTCGACTGGTCCTGGTTGTCCTCAGTCTAGCAGATCCCCGGTGTATGAACCAGACAGCGGGCGATCAGAGGGCGGTACGCAGGCGGCGATTCGGCTGTGGTAGCCGTCAGGTCAGGCTGCGCTGGCGCGATGGGATACATAGAGGCCAGTAGCCGGCACCATCGGTCTCAGCTATAGTTTTCCAATGCGCACCCTGATTGCCGCTATATTTGCAAGCACCGTCGCTTTGGCCTCCTGGCAGGCGGCCGAGGCCGCCGAAACGGGCAACTTTCTGTACGGTCAACGGCTCTATTCCGTGGGCGATTTTACCGGTGCCCTAAACGAGTGGCAGCCGCTGGCGCAACAGGGCGATGCCCGGGCGCAAACCAGTTTGGCGATTTTGTACCTAAAGGGTCGTGGCGTACCGCAGAACAAGACAAAGGCCGAGGAATGGGCTGGCCGCGCCGCCGCGCAAGGTTACAAACCTGGACAGCGGCTGCTACAGCAGCTGAACAAAAGGCGCGCGCAGGCCAGCGCGGCGCCCAAGAGCAAACAACTGAAAAAAAAGCGCGCGCAAGCCCACGCGGCACCCAAGAGTAAACAACGCACACCGCTCAGCAAAATGCCCGTGGTGGCGGGGAATTTTGAGGATGGGGAGGCGGCGTATACAGCGGGTGACCATCAGAAAGCTTTCCGACTGTGGAAGCCGCTTGCTGATCAGGGGGATGCGAAGGCGCAGTACTACCTTGGTGGGATGTACGGCACAGGCTTGGGCGTTCCCAAGGACGGTGCTAAGCATATCTACTGGCTCACCAAGGCGGCGAAGCAGGGGTATGTAGACGCGCAGTCCAGCCTTGGGTTTATGTACGCAAATGACTGGGTAAAGGGCGTTGTTCCCGAAGACGCCGCCAAGGCGGCGTTCTACTGGTTCACCAAGGCGGCGAAGCAGGGGGCTGAAGACGCGCAGTCCAACCTTGGTGTGATGTACGCAAGAGGCGAGGGAGTTCCCAAAGACGATGTGCGCGCGTATGCGTGGCTTAGCATTAGCCTCAAGCGCTCGCAATTCGATAACCATCACATCAAACAATTCAAAGAAACCGTCGTCAAACGCATGACCCCCACCCAAATCGCCGAAGCGCAAAAGCTGTCGCGCGAACTTTGGGGAAAATACGTTGTCCCCTTCCAGAAAAAATAACACCCGCTGAAAGTTTGTATTCGGCTGCGGCAGTCGTCAGGTCAGGCTACGTTGGCGCGATGGGGTGGTTAGTTTGTGGGAGGGCCTGCGGTAAAAAGACCTGCTAGGTCGCCCTCGATCTCGGCTATAATCCCACTATGCGCACCCTGGTAGCCGCCCTGACTGCCCTCATGCTGTTCGCCACGACGCCTGTGGTGGCGGGGGATTATGAGGTCACGCACCTGAAATTAAACAGAGTTTTCGAAGGCACAACTTTACTGGCAGACATGTCCGATTCCAAGTCGCCTAGAGTGGTTGAGGTTGATTTCAAGGGCAATATTTTGTGGGAATTTAGTCCGCCGGATTATTTGGATGGCGCGGTTCTAGACGCTGCTAAACTTGTAAGCGGTAACATCCTCATCACTATTCAAGGCTCTGGAATTTATGAAATCAATCGCAATGGTAAGCTGGCGTGGTCGCACAATGATGCTGAAGCCTCCCATGATGCAGATCGTCTACCAAACGGCAACACCCTTTATAATCTTGGCTGGCGTAGCAAGGGCGAAGATGTGGTTCGAGAAGTCAACCCCAACGGCAAAATTGTTTGGTCGTGGAAAGGGCTGGCTGACTACGATCGCGAACCATTCGCAAATATTGAATCTGAGGGATGGATGCACGTGAATTCTGTCTCTCGTCTTAAAAATGGGAATACGCTGATCAGTATGCGTAATTTTAACACTGTTGCTGAGATCAACCCTGCTGGACGAGTGGTTAGGGACTGGACTTTCAGGGGCTGGGATAAACGCACTGGCCTGAAAACCAAAGGCAAAATTAAGGGCGTACGTAATCACGAACCCGAGATCCTTGAGAATGGCAATATGCTGCTGGCGTTGCGTCAACCCAACCGATTTGTCGAATTCAATCTAAAGACCCAAGAGGTAGTATGGAGTTGGACCCATCCGGGCGGTGGCCGGGAACTGCGAACTAACCGCGAGGCTAACCGACTGCCCAATGGTAATACGCTTGGTTCAGCCGGTAACAAGCTTGTTGAAATCGCGCCAGATGGCACCATTGTATGGCAAATGATTGCCCCAAATTGGGGAGGGAGGAACCACCGAAAGTTTCATAAGGCCATCCGTGTCGATGCGAACGGGAAGTCCTACGGCGGTTAGTTCCATAGAGTAAAAAAGTGGCAGCCGTCAGGTCAGGCTACGCTGGCGCGATGGGGTGGTTAGTTTGTGGGAGGCTTGCGGTAAAAAAGACCAGCTACGTCAGTACCGAGGAGGCCTTCACGATAGCTGGTCTTTTTCACTATGCCATAGGGAGGTCACTGGTGCGTTTGCTCTCACCTACGTCCGCCAGTCTAGGCAAGACAAGAACCGCTGGCGATGGGACATTTTGTCCCACCTCGACCGTCAGGTCAGGCTGCGCTCGCGGGATGGGGTGGTCAGCCTGTGGGAAATTATCACCAGGTAAAAACTGGGACATGAATTGATGCTGATGCGATGAAGACCGCGATAACCGCTGTGATGACGGAAACGTATTTGAGGATGGCCATGCGTTTGTCGCGTCGCATATCTTCCTGTGTGTACAGGTCCATTAGGGGCTCTCCATGTGTGATTAGGTTGCGAGTTCGGTACTCATCTGTCAGAAGGCGGGCCGTATAAACCTAAAAAATGGCCCTGGCAATAAAAATTTGGCAAGAAATTCCAAAATGGCATTCTGGTCATTTATGCCTGAATCGCAAAATTCCTGTCACATTGTATGCGCACGAACCCACGAAATCGGGTATAATTTTATTATGGTTGGGAGGAATGCATACGACGCACCAGTCTCTCAATCCCTCCATTACATTTATGAATTGTCACCACCACGACAGCACTGGCTAGGCGAGACTAGTAACCGTCAACGGCAGTAAGAAAAGAGCAGAGAGGCAGTCGTTTCTACCCCTCTTTTCTCTGAGATAATTTATATAGCAACGAGCATCCTAGAGGAAACAAGTGTACCCGCGTCATGCGCCTTGATTACAAGTTTTTGAAATTCTTCGGACATTCCTATCCTATCGATTTGCTCTCCGGGCGCTGTGATCGAAGTAAACTGATAAACGACAGTAAGCCGATCCATATCAGGTCCAAAGGTGGGAACGATAGCCATAACCCCAGACGTATCATTCGATAATTTCTCAATATTAGGTAATATTGATAGGGCGTCTTGTAATTTTGCTTTCTCTACCTTGTAAATACGGTGCATGGAAACCGGATGGTCATCCCATGAAATATCACCGTACACAGTGCGAGCCACTAATGGTCCAACCATTGTACCGGCCGGATCAAGCTGCTCGAGGCGCGTGGCGGCACCATGCTTTGGGCCGGCGATGTGCGGACTGTCGCACTGGGGAGCGATGACGATGGCGATTGGGACTTTATCGTGTTGCTCCAGTATCCAAATCGCGCAGCCTTTATCGACATGATGACCTCTCCAGACTATGCCGCCGTCAACAATCATCGTCTGAGCGGTTTGGAACGCCATGTTATCATCGCTGCCGACGAGACGTTCGGCCAGCTATCGCCGCAACCCTGAATCACCTAAAAAAGCGCATTCAGGACGGCACGGAATAATTAGCGCTTTTAGTTACATATGCTTTCTTAGGAAGGTAAGTACATCCTGCCAGTATTTTCCGACTCCAAAAAACATAATGTGGCCATCTGAATTGTACGGCGGGTATTCGATAAAACGTACGTTCCGTTCTGCCGCTCTCAGAGCCTTGGAGAGACGGCGGCTCCCGACAAGCGTGTTCTGGCCGCGTGTGCGCTTGGAGCCTGTATCGTTCTTGGCCACCATTAGTAGGACGGGGACGCTAATATTTTCTAACCTGCCAATGACCCTGTCCATTTGTCCCCGCCCGCCCATTGCCGGAGCCATGACCACAAGAGCCCTAAGATCGTCGCGTATAGTGGCGGCCATGAGCGTTAGCAAGCCACCCCGCGAAAACCCTATAAGAGCTACTCGGCGCCGATCCACATAGGTAGATTCTGCCCGTATTGCTTGCCGACCAATACGTCATTGATATGTCCGCGCATAGAGTGCGTTTGCCGACGGAGCGGCGCCAAACCAACATAACCCCCTCGCGCCAGGGCCTCGCAGGTCTCTTTTGGGGCTCCGCCTACAACGTATCCCATACCACCGTGATTATAAACCACAAGGGGAAATGGCCCGCGACCTGGAGGCTTGCAAAGGCGCCGGCGTGGTGGTGTAGGTGACTAGCTTGGGTGCCGAGTTCGCAGCACTACTTGCCACTCCAATTATGGCAGCGGCAATCAGTGCCAGACCTATAAGGACCGTATGTTGCATTTTCATCGACTTCCCTATTTTTGTATCCAAAGCCTAACGGGTCCTATCCACGCATTCTATAGCGGGTAACGCGCGACCGGGAGACTTTCCTAGTGATAGAGGTTGCCGATCCTATTTCGTTCGCCAGCAATGGGGAAAAGCGCCTTGAAAATCGAACAGGCCTGCACTGATTCGCTGATCCCCTCCGCGCGCAATCCGCGCCGGAATTAGTTAGCTATATCGCTGCGGCTGTAGGAAAACCGTTGTCAGCGCTTTGACGATGACATTGACCAGATCAGTGCTACCAGCCAACCGACCCCGGTCCAGCCCAAGGTTAACAATAGGATTATGATGGTCCAACGACGGGGATGGGCGCGCAGAAAAGCAATGAGAGCTGGCACGAAGAACAACAGGCTCAGAGCGAAGGAGAAGCCCGAGCCCCACGCTATCGCTTCCTGTAAGGCCACATCCATGGCACTAGTTTATGCGGGTCATAGAATATAGCCAGTTCATTAGGGCTCTTCTAACTGGACGAAAAATGGGGACAGTTCTGAACCGGCTCTTACTATAACAAGCCAAGCAGCCAATCCGCGATAGTGTCAAAGCCATTTTTGGCCATCCAGCCAGCGATGAACCCAATGGTGAACTGGATGTCAAAGACAAAGTTAAACAGATAGCCACCAAGGAAAATTAGCGGCCAGAGTAATATCCGGCGCAATAACCGGAACGGGCTCATTAGGAGGCGGATCATGCAGATACCCCAAAATTGGACCTTCAAGTCCGATCACATCGCGGATCACTTCGACCAGCACGTCCGCGAACATTTACCTTGGTACGACCTAGCAACCTTTGCAACAGCCCAGATGGCGCGGCATTACGTCCCACAGGGCGGGAATATCTACGATATAGGCTGCGCTATCGGAAACATGGGCCGTGTCCTTGCCGGAACTTTAAATGACCGGCAGGCCTCGCTCATCGCCATCGACGATAGCACAGAGGTGGTGACCAACTACGAGGCCCTGGTGAAATCTTGATTTCGAAGGCTGAGGATTTCAATTACGAACCGTTTGACCCAGCAATCTGCTTTCTGACCCTGATGTTTATCTCGCTCGAAGAGCGCGAGGCGCTGCTATATGAACTTGACAGCAAACGGCGACTGGGTGGCGGGATCATCGTCGTCGATAAGTTCGAACCGGAGGGCGGCCACCTCTTGGCCTGCCCCGAAAAAAGTGGTCCGATTAGAGTGAGAGATTTTAGCTTACTATGAACCTCAGATTTGGGGGAATTTTTGAGCCAAGGAAAATGAAAAATACCGGAACAGATTATCAATTGTTTGCGCGAAGCAGAGGTCCTGCTTTCACAGGGACATAGCGTTCCTGAAGTATATAAACGAATGGACGCGCCACCATACCCCTTGAAATCGTAGAGATTTCGAGGGGTTTCTACCCCAGATACAACCTCACAATTCGGCCCTGTCACACCACAAACACAATGAGGTGTGTCCAATGGTAAGCATACGAAGTCGTAATGGCCAATATCAGGTACCGGTCCGGAGATCTGCTTCGGGTTCCTAGTCACGAATCTTTATCCTCAGACTAGATACGGAACGATGGGCCCGTAAGGTTGAAGCCCAGTTCGATCAGGGTGAATTGCAACAACCGAAGATCAAGGGAGTAGTCTTGCATGATCCGTGACATGGGGGCATCTGCTGGTTTTTTTGAGATAGTTTGTTAATCCCAGAAGTGGCTCTAATCTTGAGTGATGAGGACTTTGTCGACAGGACCAAAAAGAAAAATAATGATCATTTGAAGATTGCCGGCAATCCGGGCATGGACCCATATGTTGTCTATCAACCTTCCGGAAACCATGCGTCAAAACTAGCTGTAGGATTTCACTTATCTATCACCATAGCCTGCTTTTTAGATCCCGGACGTCCTGCCGCTAGCCAATAACCAAAGCCCATAAAAATAGCACCGGAAAACGTGTTCCCCAACGTTACCCACGCAAGATTGCGCGCGGCGCCAGTTAGGGAAATGGTTTCGGGATGCTCGGAGAACAACGCGACCGAAAATAGCGTCATGTTGGCGACGGAATGTTCGAAACCCGCCGCAATGAATGCAAACAGGCACCAGAAGATGATTATACATTTGGCTGTGTCGTTAGCGGTCCGCGCCGCTCCCCAGATCGCTAGACAGACCAACCAATTGCACAGTATGCCTCGGACAAAAAGTTCGATGCCGGGAGCAGACATTTTCTTGATTGCTACGGCGTGGATCAAGTCCCGGCCACCTTCCTGAAGCACGACACCGCCGCCGCCAATCACGAACAATAGGCCAAGCAGCGCCGAACCAGCCAGATTACCGACCCAGGTAGCACCCCAGGCATGAAACATATCCAGGCTCCGGATTTTACCGGTCAATCGGCCGATAGTCATATACATGGTGTGACCCGTAAACAACTCTGATCCGGCAAACACTACTAGCGTCAGTGCAATGCCAAAACTGACCCCCATCGCTAGATTGCGCGACGGGGGGTCGATATTTTGACCGACTGAAAAAATTAATAGAATGCCCATGCCAACATAAGCACCGGCCATCATGGAGGCTATCCAAAATCCAAGTGGGTTTCTTGTCAGAAATTCGGTTTTTGCAACGGCTAGTCTACTGAATTCGGTGATCGAATCATCAAGGGTCATGCGCCGCTCATTTTATTGGGAACTTTCAGAATTTAGAAAAGGGGTCCTTCTCGGCGGCGGGGCAAAGAGGGGGATCGCCCAAGCGACGGCGAGGCCAATTGCCGTCATGAGAAAAGCAAAACCGAGCCGTTCCTGATCTGTGACAAGGTAGGAATTGCAGATGCGCACCGGGGCATGGATATACAAAAAGGCCAGCACCCCTAACATCGAGATCGCGTTAGCCTTTAGGAAACCGCGCAGGAAGGGGTGTGATTTTGCCCAACCGAAGGCAAATGATCCGCCAACTACTACGGGTATCGAGACGAACTTGGCGATCTCGACCACTGGGTCCACCAGTGCGGCGTCGATGTAGCGCGGCAACATCCAAAATAGAATGCCGACCACGGCAACTAGCGACAATGCATTGGCCAAAGGCTCCGTGGGGTGGAGATCGCCCGCGCCCAAAGTGCTTACGAATAGACCACTCACGAACAGACCACCGGAAATCGCTAGCAACGGCAACTGTACGAGCACGTGGGTCACCGGATCAGCCTCCAGCGTTTGGCGAAAAAAAACACAGAGGCTAAGCAATCCGAGGGAGATGACGACCCGCGTAAGGTTCATCGCGACGTACTCCGCACAACGTCAAATACCTCGTTTATGTCTCCGGTGTTGAAGATGGCCGTAAGACGACCGGAGCGATCGATTAGGTGAATAGCCGCATTGTGCTGATAACCACCCATTCCGTCGGGAATAACGCGCAATCCGAAACTGCGCTTCATCAGACCGAGATCTCCCGGCTGAACACGCGCGATCGTCCAGATAACGCCTTCGGCGCCATGGTTTTCGGCGTAGCCACGCAGCTCTTCTGGGCGATCGTGCAAGGGATCGAAACTCACAGAAATCAAGCGTACATGGTCACCAAGCCCAGTCTGCGCCAACCGGTCCCGCAGTTTAGCAAATTCGCTACCCGCAATTTGGCAGATTGTCGGGCAGGTGGCGTAGATGAACTCAATAAGTGTAATTTTGTCTGCTGTATTAGTGTTGCGACCGAGCCTCACTTCGTCACCATTCATGTCCTCGAGCAGCAGCAATGGCATTTCGGGCTGGTTCTCGGAAACATTCAAACGCCGCGCACCCTCCTCGGTAAGGGCCCGAAAACCGTCCGTCGCCGACCACCCCACGCCGCTACCCAGAAGGATGACGGCGCAGGATGGCAGCAAACTACGGATGAAGGAACGCATACTTAAGGTCTTTATCAGCGCCGCAAACCGCCAACATACTTAAGGACGAGCACCACTACCGATAGCACCACAACGCCCCCAAAGACGGTGGCAATCTGGTCCTGGAGCGTCCACTCCGGCAGATGAACCGCCCAGCGGCGGGGGATCGACATCGCACCCGATATCAGGAACATCACGGTAAATCCCGCCCCACCCAGGACGTAGGAGCCAAAGGCGAGCTTGTCCAGACCGCTCATGCCTTCCTGCGATGCTTCCCGGGCCCGAACTAACCAAGCCATGAAGCCGAAGCTCATTGCCACTTCACCGAGGAGAAGATAGATATGGAAGTGCCCGGGCACCCACTGGGTATTATGCATCACTTTGTTGATAACGATTATGCCATCGATAATCGCCGGCACTGAGCCAATCGACCAACCGGCGATGGCCAGAACCAATAGTGCAGAGGCGAGATCCCAACGCACCTTGGAGCCGACCAGATAGGTACACAGGGAAAAGGCAGTGACCGCCAGTAGCGGCAGTCCACTGAGGTAGGAGACGATCTGCCCCATAATTAACATCCAGCCCGGCATAACCATGTCCTGCAATAGGTGGTGGGGATATACGGCCATGACGAACAGAAGGATCGATGCCCAGGCAAGGGCAAAAATTCGGGTCGTTTTCCATGGCCTGCCGGTATACTCGGGAATGATCTCGTAAACTGCGATCACCGCCATGTAAATCGTGGCATTGATGAAGACGTGGCCGAAGAAAAAGATCATATTTTTGGCTAGCAAGGCGTCTACCGCAAAACTGGGGAAAAGCAAGTTGACCAGGCTGGCCACTAGAACAGCCGCGCCAACAACGATGCCCAGGGTATTGAACACCGTGACTGCTGCCGCTGCGACAATAGCTGGCGGCGGAGCGGTTTCCTCGTCGGCCCCGCCAAATGCTACATGCCACGCCATGGCCCGGCCCAAACCGCCATACTGTTTGATGATTGAATAGCCAATGGCGAGGTAATAAAGCAAAAAGCCAATACCGATCGAGGTGTAACCAAGAATGAATAGCGCCCCGGCCCATGGCTCCCAGGCACCGCCGGACATTGCCGGCAGCGGGAACAGGAAGGTCCAGGCCCCTCCGTAGCCGCCAATAAAGATCGAAACCAGAATAAACACCACGCCTAATAGGAACAGGCCAATAAAGGCCCAGTACATTTTGGCACTGAGGGGAACGTAACGGCCAACGAAGTACCACATGATGGCGGCACCCGATAAACCGGCGGTGCCAACCATACCAGCGCCATGCGCGCTCAAGATTTGATAGAAGAGCGCTGGATCGAGTTCGATCAAATTCCCCTGCGCCGCGCGCATCAAAAGACCGAGTACCATCATAAGGGCGAATACTGCACCTGAAATCAGCATCGTGAACTTAACGGCGCCAGAATGGGGCTCAATTTTTGTTTCGGACATTCTACTCTCCCCTCAGTTCGCCATGACTTCGAAAGTGTCGTTCATATCGTGGTGACCGACACCGCAAAATTCCATGCACAGCACTCTGTAATGTCCCGGTTTATCGAAAACATAGGTCACTTTGTTAATATAGCCAGGCATCGCCTGCATCTGAAACAACAACCGTCCAGATTGATTAATGACACCAAAACCGTGATTAACGTCTTCGGTATGCAAATTGAAGACGACCTTCTTGCCGACGGACACTTTCCGGGTATCGATTTCCCAGGACCACTGCGTCCCCGTGGCATTGACTTGAACAACCTCGGCGCCGCCTGCGATGGCGTGTGGCCATTGACGCAGCGAACCCACCGTCACCAGGATGCCCAAGGCCAACAAAACCCAGAAGAGCTTGCTACGGCGCGAACTAGCATTGGCCGGTTCAGTTTCTGCATTTACCGCGTTGAGCACTCTCCAGAAAATGAGGCCAACGACTGCCATCAACACTAGCGTGACAGCTAGAACGGTTGTTTGCATGAGATACCTCCTCAATGATATAGTCACATTTTTATAATAGGTATTATTTTTACCTATTATGAAGTGCTACTCCCCTATGTCAATCATGATCTACTTGGGAACATAATTTGAAACTAACGGCCTTCTCGGATTGCGCGCTCCGGATTTTAATTTATCTCGCCGTGGACGATGGCGGTTTATCCTCCGCGCGTGAGATTGCAACCCGCTATCAGATCTCGGTTCACCACAGCGCCAAGGCGGCTAAATGGCTGGTTCGCCAGGGCTATGTCACCGCCACCAGAGGCAAAGGTGGTGGTTTGAAACTCGCCAAGGCGCCGCCCGACATCAAGATCGGAGAGGTTGTTCGGTCGGCTGAAGGGATTACCAGTTCGGATATGGTTGAATGTATGCGCAAACGAGGAAAGTATTGCGCCATCGAAGGCTCGTGCGGGCTACCGGCAATCCTCAATGAAGCACGCAACGCATTTTACGATACGCTTGAATGCTACTCTCTTGCTGACGCCACGAGCCAGCGCAACGCAATAGCTTCCATGTTAAGTTTGGGTGATGTGTGAAACGCCCACTCGGGAATTTCGCTGGTTCTCAAGATATCTATTTGTCTTGGCCTGTCTGACGTCAGCGCCGCTTGGATCTGTTGAGGGATTTTCATAAGTGAGAATTTCTAGCTCATCGTAGTGACTGAAGGGAACGAAGATGAGGCAGAAATCCATGAGCAAGAAAGACCCGGTCGAGAAGGTGATCCGGGATATCCGTCGCAGGACGCGCAGGCATTATTCGTTGGAAGAGAAGAAATGCATGGTCTTGGAAGGCCTGCATGGCGGGGAAAGTATTGCGGCGCTGTGCCGTCGCGAAACCGATGCCGCTGGAGGCGCCCATTACCACCGCCACTGCATAATCCCGCAACGCCATTGTCTTCCTTCCTCGTTGTTACGCCACATACCTGCTGGCAGGCCATCTTCTCTTCCTTCTAACCATGGCCTGGCCTCCTCCTTCGCAGGGCGGAACCCACCAACATTAACACTTGTTATTTTAAATAAGGATTGATGCGCAGCAATGCTTGACCGCTTTTCCCGTCAGGTCAGGCAACGGCAGAGCAAGCGCCGCTGTGGGCGTCGCTGCTCTGTTAGGCCAGGTTTAGCTTACGAATGCCATGCAAACTGTTGTGGCTTTCGGGTTGAGCTTTGCGAGATCACTATGTTGACCAGCGCAGGACCAGGGAACGCCATCGCCTGGTCGAGCGCGGTCGGTATATCCCTCGGGTCCTCGACGAAGAAACCCTTGCCGCCGAAGTCCTCCATGATCTTGTCGTAGCGCGCGCCGTAAATCAGCGCATTCGGTTTCATGTTGATCATCGGATCTTCCGGAATCTCAGCCATACCTGGGCCGATGCCGCCATTGTTGAGCACCACTATTTTGGCAGGCAGGTTGTATCGGGCAAGCGTCTCCATCTCCATACCGGAGAAGCCAATGGCCGAATCGCCTGAGAGGTGGATGACCGGTCGGTCCGGATGAACTACGCACGCGGCGATGGCATGACCGAGGCCAACACCCATGGTGCCGTAGGTGCCGGCGTTCAGGCAGGCGCGGGCGTCGGAGACCGGTAGCTGGGTGAGCCCAATATCCATTGTGCCGGCGCCCTCGGCGCTCAGAATAGCGTTCTCCGGCATCCACGCTGCAACGTCGCGCAACGCCCGAAAGTAGCCGGCAGGTGCCGTATCGTCGTTAACTTGTGCTTGGATCTGGGCGACGTTCGCTGACACTTTCTCTCCAAGAGCCATGCGCCATGGGGTGTCCTGAGGATAGAACCACTGCCGCCCTTCGAGGGCTTGGTTCATCTGGCGCATGATTGCCTTGCCATCGCCTACAAGTGCCACTTCTGATGGCTTATTGTGCCCGATCTCCTCGGGGGAGATGTCGAGCTGAATGACTTTTACGTCGGGTGCGAACCGCGGCGGCAAGCCGAAGTGGAAAATCCAGTTGAACCGGGCACCCATCAGGAAAATGACGTCAGCATTCTGTAACGCGAGGGTCCGTGCTGCGGAGACCGCGAGCGGATGCTCGTCGGGGACGACGCCTTTACCCATTGGGGAGCGTACGAACGGGAGTTGTGTACGGTCGATGAATTCGCGCACCTCATTTTCGGCGTGTGCCCACGCCATGCCTTTTCCAACAAGTACGAGCGGCCGCTCGGCGCCTTCAAGTACGTCCAAGGCAGCCTCGATGTTCTCTGTCGGTGCCACCATGCGCGGCGGCTCCGGTACACGCTCAACCTGGACGATGTCGTCGAGGTCACATTCGCCGGAGATGATGTCATCTGGTAAATCGAGGTAGCAGGCACCCGGGCGTCCATATATCGCGTGCCGTGTTGCCATCTCGACGTAATAAGGGATGCGTCGCACGCTTTCGATGCCGTGCGCAAACTTACAAAACGGGGTGGCGATCAGTACCTGGCGCTCCTCTTGAAATGCACCCATACCGCCGCGATACGTCTCTGAGGCGCCCCCGATCAGAATCATTGGCCAGCAGTTTTGCTGGGCATTCGCTAGACCCGCGAGGCCGTGCACTACGCCCGGGCCCGTAACGACTATGCATGCACCTGGGCGGCCTGTCATGTAGCCATACGCTTGCGCTGCGTAGGAGGCTGCTTGCTCGTTGCGCATACCCACGTAGCTGATGCCTTCCTCTTGTGCCGCCGCGGCAATCGGGCCGACTGGAAAGCCGACGACGCCGAATAGATGGTCGATGCCCTGCTTCTTGAGACTCTTTGCTATCAGGATCGCACCTGTGATTTTACTCATCTCATTCTTCTCCCATTATTCGCCATAATGCTACCGAGTTTTAAGGTAATCTTAACTTATTGGTAATAAGTTGTTTTCTCGATATTTTCATTGAATCTGGATAGCCCTTTACCCCTAACTTATTGAAATAATCTTAACCACTCAACCTTCTAGCCAGAAAACTGGTCCGCAGGATTAAAATGCACACGACGTGCGCAAAAGCACTAAAAAGGAGAACAGAACGATACGTAAAGACTATGCCACGCATACGATTTATCTAGGTATCCGTGGTGGCAAACAGTTCCTGCCTACAGATTGTCCCAAGGTCAAAGACATCGTCCTGATGGAGTTTCATCATTTCACGATGTTTGAGGCCGATGGGGTTTTGCCGAAAAGGACGTCAAAACAATGGTGGTCAAGATTGCTAGTGATGACGTCGACAATGTCTGGCGGGTCAACTTAGACTTGGTCGAGGCATGGGTCAAAAGGGTGTCGGCTGGGAAATTGGCGGTCAGTATTGCAGTGTTATGGCCATCCCGGCATCACACGCCATCACCAATCCTCGTGGCTGCTCTTTCACCAACTACATCAACGATATTGTTTGATGAAAGGTGTCGGGCTTTTGTTGGCCATGTCCACGCTGCTGCAGATGATGGTGGCGACCTGCGATCCCCTTGCTGTCGCCAATCCTAACAGCCGAAGCCGGTGTCGCGCCGGAGCGTATCGGAAATCTACCATCGATCATGTTCATCGGTTAGCTGTGGTTCCTGATGACTATTTAAAGATCATTCCCGGTACCGGGACGTTGTGGCGACTGCAGATTGGTAACCTGCTTGTGGCACGGGGATGCCTCTTGGTATTGGTGTGGATCCGGCCAGCGTTGATGGTAGCCTTTCTTACACAGACGCCCAGTGGCTGTTCGTTGAAATTCTTGCTCGATATGGTAAGTTAATTATATAAATTATGAAGAATTTCAACGAAATAAAATATTTTTCTATAAAATTAGTTTAAGTATATATTCGAGATAAAGAACTGAACACAAAGGCTGAGAACGGCAACAGCATCCGCCTATACGCCGTCTGGTGGTTCGGACAGTACAATCAACGGCACTTTCGACAACGAGTTTTTCGAAGTCGATCCGCTATCAATCGTGGGCGTGGTCAGGGACCAGCCCCGGTTCATTTGTGCTATGGCAAATTTGCCTAGCGGCGCTGCGGCAGGCGATGCCATCGCGGTCGACACCACCGTCTATACCGTTCGCGTTATTCTGCTCGAGGGTACGAACGACATAACTTTAGTCTTGGTGATGGATTAACTGCTGGCCAATCTTTATCATTTAGATTTTTTGAAGATCACCAATGGGGTCAGCGCTTTGTTAAGATCGCCCAGCGCTTTTGTCCACTGCTTGGTGCTTTCGCACCCTGCGGTTGACAGGATAACGACCAACATACCTAGAGAAACTATTTTCACATTCATCCGCTGGCTTTAACTGGCCCGGAATATATCCAAGACTGCATCCCAATATCGTCCGTCACATCCTTACGGACCGCTGACGCGATCTTTAAATATTTATTCAACTTCGATTTGTTATCGAACTCTAGGACCAACATACCTTTGTGGTCATCGATTTGGATCAAGGACCAGCGGTTTAAGGTCTTTTCCTTCTTAAATTTTTTGAATACGGGTTTTGCCGATCCCCGAAAAACTTTCATGAACTCGTTCCAGGTTATTGGATTTTCGAAGACCATTACGCGCACTACACTCATAGGAATTTCCTCCATTGGTTCATTCGCGAAAACAGATACGGGACAATGTTGTCACAGCCCTGACCGGTCTGTCTACGACCGGTAGCCGGATCTATGCCAGCGGGGTGGATCCCATAGCAGCAGCCAACCTCCCTGGCCTCTGTGTTTACGCCGAGAGTGAAGAGGTCGCGACAATTACGATTACGCATCCGCAAACTCAGCTTCGCACCCTGACGCTGTTGATCTAAGGCTTCGCCGTTGCGATCTCTGGTCGCTATAATACCCCCGATGCCATCTTTTAGAAGTGGAGGAGGCTTTAGCTGCCGACCCGAGCCGCACCCTGCGTCACCAGCCGTAGCAACGGCTAAGATTCCAATTATAGGTGGCAGGCGACGAAGTGTGCGGGTGTAATCTCACGTAACCTCGGTTCTTCGTCCGTACACTGGGGCATTGCAGAGGGACAACGGGTATGAAAACGGCAGCCGGGGGGCATTTCCAGCGGTGAAGGCACTTCACCGGTAAGCACGATTTCCTCGTTTTGCAGGTCTGGGTGATCTGGCAGTACAGCCGAAAGCAGGGCTTTGGTGTAGGGGTGACCTACTTCCTCAAATAATTTTTCGGTCGGGGCGTATTCGACGATCTGCCCCATGTACATCACCGCCACTTGATGAGCCATGTAGCGCACCGTGGCCAGGTCGTGGGCGACCAGCAGATAGGCGACCGCGCGTTCGTCCTGGATATCCTTCAGCAGGTTCATCATCTGCGCCCGGATCGAAACGTCCAGCGCGGACACTGGCTCATCTAGCACGATGAGCTTCGGATTCGAGGCCAAGGCACTGGCAAGGGCGATGCGCTGGCGTTGGCCACCGGAAAATTCGTGCGGATATTGTTGAGCATGCTCGGGCCGCAAACCGACCTGCTCAAGCAGTTCGGCGACGCGCTGCTCGATTTCTTCGGCACTACCCCATTTGGTGACGACCAGTGCCTCGGCGATGATCTTTCCGATACGCATGCGCGGGTTGAGCGAGGCCCAGGGATCCTGAAATACTGCCTGAACCAGAGCCCGGTAAGCGTTCTTTTCCTCACCCTTCAGGTCGTGTACCGCTTTGCCTAGGATCAGCACCTGACCATCGGTCGGCTGCTCCAGATTCAGCACGAGTTTGGAGACGGTGGTCTTACCGCAGCCTGACTCGCCGACTAATCCCAGGGTTTCGCCTGCCTGAATGGAGAAGGCAACGCCGTCGACAGCCTTGACCTCGCCCACCGTCCGCGACAGCAGGATACCCTTGGTGAAAGGATAATGTTTGTACAGGTTCTCGACCCGCAGCAGTGGCTCACTCATACAGGCTCGAGTCTCCAGCAACTGGCAGAATGTTTCTCGCTGACGTCGAAGGTTTTGGGGTAGGTCGTCTGACAACGTTCTTCCGCAAATGGGCAGCGCTCTTCAAAGCGGCAGCCCTGCGGTAATTCGGACAGGGCCGGCGGTTGGCCTTCGATGGTGTGTAGGCGGGCCTCCGTATGCGCCATCTTGGGGACCGAGGCGATAAGTGCCTGGGTATAGGGGTGCGAAGGATTGTCGAAAACCTGGCGCACCAGGCCAGTTTCAACGATGCGCCCAGCATACATTACCGCAACCCGGTCGCACATCTTGGCGATCACGCCAAAATCATGGGTGATGAACAAGATCGCCATATCGGAGTTCGCCTGAAGCTCCTTCAGCAGTTGCAGGTATTGCAGCTGGATGGTGACGTCGAGCGCCGTCGTCGGCTCGTCGGCGATCAGAACTTTGGGGGCACGACTCGTGGCGATGGCGCCCACCACGCGCTGCTTCATGCCACCGCTTAACTGATGGGGATATTGCCGCACCCGGGTCTCGGGCGCCGCCAACTTGACCTTGCGTAGAGCTTCGATGGCCTTCTGCATGACTCCGCCACCGGGTATCGTGGGGTCTTTCGTCAAGACTTCCGAAAGCTGGCTGCCGATGGTGAAAACCGGATTTAGAGAGGTTTGCGGGTCTTGTAAGATCATGGCGATGCGGCGGCCGCGGATCCGCCTCATCTGGTTTTTGCTCTTGCGCAGAAGGTCTTCGCCGTCCAGCAATACTTGGCCGCCGACCGTGCGGGCCGCGTCGCCCGGTAGTAGCCGTAGCAGCGACAGAGCGGTTACGCTTTTGCCGCAGCCGGATTCCCCGACGAGACCCAACACCTCGCCCCGGTTGAGCGAGAAACTGACGCCGTCGACAGCCTTGACGATGCCCCGGCGCGGAAAGAAATGGGTGTGCAGGTCGCGGACCTCGAGCACGGCGTCCTGGCTCATGTTGTTCATCCTCGGCCCCTCATAGCTGCCGCAGCTTTGGATCGAAGCGATCCCGGAGCCAGTCGCCGAACAGGTTGAAGGCCAGGACCACCAGGGTGATGGCGATGCCTGGAATCAGGGACAGCCACCAGGCCGAGGTGATCTTACCCCGGCCCTCGGCCACCATTAGCCCCCATGACGGCGTCGGCGGCGGAATGCCGGCGCCCAGGAAACTGAGCGAAGCCTCGGCGACGATGACGATGCCGACGTTCAAGGTCAGCAGTACCATGAAGGTATTCATCACGTTGGGCAGGATGTGGGTGACCATAATGCGCAACTCGGAACAGCCGTGCACCTTGGCAAGGGCGATGAAGTCGCGCTCCTTGAGGGCCAGTACCTCGCCACGGATGACGCGAGCGAAACCAGCCCATAACAGCAGGCTGATGGCGATCACTAGTGTGCCTAGGCCTTGCCCCATGGTTACTGCTAGCAGTAGGGCAAAGAGAATGGCGGGGAAAGTGAAGGCGGCATCGACTAGGCGCATCAGGAAGCTGTCGACCCGGCCGCCGATATAGCCTGAGACGATGCCGATCGCTAAGCCCACGCCACCGCCGACCAGAAGCGACAGCGAGGTCACGATCAGGCTGATCTGGGCACCATGCAGTAGCCGGGTCAGCATGTCGCGGCCAAAGATATCGGTGCCGAGAATATACTTGCCAGTGCCCTTGGCCTCCCAGAAGGGTGGCAGCAACTTTTCTGGCAACGATTGTTCGATCGGTGAATAGGGCGTCAGCAAGGGCGCGAAGAGCGCTGCGAATACCATCGCGCCTATGATCAGAATGGATAGCCAGGGAAGTCTTCGCATTAGGCGTACCTGATCCGCGGATCGACATAAGCGTACAGAATATCCACCATTAGATTGATAAAGAGGATCAGCACCGCGTCCATAATGATTACTGCCTGAAGTAGGGGGTAGTCGCGGAACAGCACCGCTTCATAAGTGAGCCGGCCGATGCCGGGCCAAGCGAACACCGTCTCGGTGACGATCGCGCCGGTGACCAGGCCACCCATGAACACGCCCCACAGCGTCAGCACCGGGATCAGGGAATTGCGCAGACAATGCTTCCAGATCACTTGCAATTCGCCCAGGCCCTTGATGCGGGCCAGTTTGACGAACTCGCTATCTAGGATTTCCAGCATGCTGGACCGGATCAAGCGCATGAAGCCGGCGACCAAGAAAGTGCCTAGTGTAACCGTGGGTAGCACATAGTGGGTCCAGCCGCCCATACGGCTGGACGGCAGCCAGCCCAACTTCACGGAGAAGATATAAATCAGTAGGATCCCGAGCCAAAAATTAGGCGTGGCGATGCCAAGCACGGCAATGGTTCCTGAGATCCGGTCGGTTGCCCCACCGCGGCGTAGCGCCGAAACAATGCCCAAGGGGATCGCCATCAGGACCGCAAGGATTATAGCCGCAGGCATAAGCAACAGTGTGTTGGGCAGGCGCGAGAAAAAGACATCGGTGGCCGGCAGGCGGTATCGGATTGAGATGCCGAGGTCACCTCGCATCGCATCGGCCACGAAAACTAAAAACTGCTCGTGGATTGGACCGTTTAGACCGAGTGTTTCGATCATGTCCTGGCGTTCCTGCTCGCTGGCCTCTTCCGGCAGGATCAGGTCAACCGGGTTGCCGGTCAGGCGCCCCACCGCAAAAACGATAGTGGTGACGATGACCAGCAGTACTGCACCTTGCAACAGACGATTGATGATATAGCGCTGCATCTAGTTTAGGTCATTTACTCTAGGTCACTCACTGATGTGCAGGGGCAAGTGAGCTCCCCACCGCAACCGCAGGCACGGTCACGGTAGGGCACTCCATTATCAGGTCCGCCTTCCGTCTACCTCCAGGCAGCTTGTTCCGGCCGCGGCATCCGCTCGAAAACGTCGCCGAATTCATGACGGCCTGGGATAGGCTTGAAAGCTCCGACTTTCTTGGTATTAACGGCCCAATAGCCCTTACCTTCCAGGATCGGTACTGCGTACCAGGAATCCGCTACAAGCTGCATCATCTTTTGGTTGACTGCCAGCCGCTTACCGGCATTCTGCTCAGTTTTCTGGGCATCGTACAGGGTTCGGAAGGCCTTGCACAGTTTCGCACCACAGATTTTTTCGTTGCCGTAAAGCCGGTGTGGGCTCTTGGCGCCGAAAGCGACATTGTAGCGGGTGGAGGCTACAGGCCGGCCGGCGGTTCGGAACATCGAGGCGCCGCCTGCCAACTTCTTCTGATCTCCTCGGTTCAAGGTTCGGAAGGCGCCCCACTCATAGTTGGTGAGTTTGACCTTGACCCCAAGCTTGGACCAAAAATCCGCCACCGCGATGCCGATCTGCGTCATGTAAGGCGTGCCCGGCAGGGCGACGTTGGCGAAATTAAGCTCGAAGCCATTGGGGTAACCTGCATCGGCCAACAGCTTTTTAGCCATTGGCAGATCGTAGCGCAGGGCTTTTCTGCTCCATTTGGCCCAATAATCGGAATCAATATCCACCGTGTAGCCGAAGCTCGCGAACGGCATCGGCCAACCGGCCTCGCCGTACATCACATGGTCGATGATCTGCTGTCGGTCAATGGCCAGCGATAGCGCCTCTCGGACCCGTATGTCGTTCAGTGGGGAACCCTTGAACTGTGGCTGATAGAGGCCCCAGAACTGATAGATCGCCTGCATCGTGGACGGCACCGAAATCACCTTCAGCTTGCCGACCTTGGCTTCTTCTATCGCTTCCGGGCTGATCGCCGCAATCGAGGCTTCACCGGTCCGCACCATGGAAACCCGTGTGCTTTCTTCCGGTACCAGCAGGAAGACCAGTTTCTTGAATTTCGGGGTGCCGCGCCAGTGGGGATAATCCACCGCCTCGAACTCGATCAGATCGCCGAGCACGCTGCGCGTGAATTTCCACGGGCCGCTGCCGATGGGGTTCTTGCGGAATTCAGCCTCGCCAACTTTTTCGATGTATTTCTTGGGCATGATCTGCCCTTCTTGGAAGACCGCGCGGGACAGACCAGAAGGGAAGTGAACCTGAACGCCTTTGGTAAAGACGCGCACGGTGTAATCATCGACGACCTCAACTTTCACCATATTGCGGCGCAGCTGCTTCGCCCGCGATGAGATTGATTCCTTCGATGCGGTGCGCTCCAGGCTGAACTTCACGTCATGTGCGGTGACCGGGTCGCCGTTGTGCCACTTGACCCCCTTGCGGATGAAGAAGGTCCAGCTCTCGCCGTCGTCCGAGAGCACCCAACGCTCGGCGATGCCAGGGCCGACGCCGCCTTTTTCAAGATTAAAGCCGAGTAGGGAATCATACATTGGCGCCTGATAGTGGGCGTGTCCTGGACGACCTTCCTGGATCGGATCCAGGCTCTGACTGCCCAGGGAGTCGAGGGCAACGATGATCGTACCCTTCTGCTCTGCAGCCCACGCGGGGGTTCCCGTCAGCGCCATCGCCATCAGTGACAGCAAACAAGAAATTAAGGTTTTGCGATATTTCATTTCTGCCTCCCCAGAATAATGAGTCTGTTCGTCCTGATATCCTGCATTTTTGTATTGGAGCCCTGTGTTTCTTATTCTAACTTGGCCGTGCGTGTCGCTCTTAGTTGCCCGGCCATTTGGAATTGTAACACAACGAAGAGGTGCCCTAACAAACGCTAGCGCCACCCATCACGGTCTTAGGGCAAATGCTGGTATACTTGTACGTGGCTTGTCAACCTGAACTTCCCCGGTGGGGCCTGTTACGCAGATCCGCGTTTGCCAACGATCACATGCACGGTATCCTGTGCCGCAACCCATACTAGGAGTAGTTTCATGCTTGAGTGTCAACGGCACCTGTTCGATGTGCCGCGCGAGATTGCTTATTTCAATTGCGCCTCGTTTTCTCCCTTCCTGCGAACCGTCGCTGAAGCTGGCCATGGTGCGGTGGATCGGCGGGTGCGTACCTGGGACATAAATTCCACTGAACTGGCAGATGGAGCCGACCGGGTCCGGGCTTTGTTTGCCCGCTTGATCAATGCCGAGGCGGATGCCATCGCCGTTACGCCGGCGACCAGTTATGGCGTCGCCGTGGCGGCGGCCAATCTTGATCTGGCGGTGGGCCAGAACATTGTCGTGCTACAGGATCAGTTTCCATCCAATTATTATATCTGGGTAGAAAAGGCGGCGCGGGCAGGGGCCGAAATGCGCGTGGTGCCCCGGGCGGAAAATGGTGACTGGATGCCGGGGGTGCTGGATGCCATTGGCGAGGATACGGCCATCGCCGCGCTGCCGGGCTGTCACTGGATGGACGGCAGCCTGTTGGATCTCGAGGCAATTGGTATCCGCTGCCGCGAAGTGGGCGCGGCCTTTGTCATTGATGCCACCCAATCCGCCGGCGCCAAGCGCCTGGATGTTAAATCAATCCAGCCAGATTTTCTGGCCTGTTCCGCCTATAAATGGCTGTTGTCGCCCTATACCCTGGCATTTCTTTATGCTGCGCCGCACCGCCGCGGGGGCCAGCCGCTGGAATTGCACGGCGGCAACCATGATCCCAGCCAGCAGCACGGCGCTTATAGTACTGCCTTGCGCCAGACTGCAGCGCGCTATGACATGGGGGAGCGGACAAACCTTACCCTGCTGCCCATGGCTTGTGCGGCGATGGAGCAATTGCTCGACTGGGGCGTTGGTGAGATCGAGGATAGCTTGGGCTTGTTGACCGACAGGATCGCGGACGAGGCTACCCGGCGCGGCTATGCCCATCCACCGCGCCAACACCGTGCCCGTCACTTCATTGGAGTCACCCCGGCCGGCGGCGTGCCCGATTATTTGATCGAGGCCCTGGCCGCCGACAATGTCTTCGTGGCGCCGCGCGGCACATCAATCCGCATCAGCCCACACCTGCACAATGATGAGGCCGATATTGAACGCCTGTTCGCCGCCTTTGACCGACATCTACCGCGATAGCGAGGCACGACACTTCCGCTTCACATGAGTTTGAGGCCAAGGCATGCGCCAATTCCAAGTATCGGCCTGAACCAGTCGGCGTGGATAATTAGCGGGAGTTCCGGGAGAAGACCTGACAGTCAGCGATCTCGGGCATCCAGGCTTGGGCGCTGTCGTTCCAGATGCTCATGCTCGGCTTGAACCACGAGGTGTCGTCGAAACTACCAGCCTTGATTGAAACAATGTCCGGCATGCGGCGAATATTCAAGAGTACCGGTGCGCCGCAGTTGGGGCAGAAATTGATCTCCAATTTGTTGCCGCTGTCGCCGGCGTACTCATAGCCCTTAAGTTCGCCATTCACCGACAATGCCTCGCGGGCGACCAGGGCGATGGTGGAGAGCGCGCTGCCGCTGCTCTTCTGACAAATAGTGCAGTTGCAGACCATGGTCGCGATAGGTTCCGCCGTCAGTTCATAGCGCACGGCACCGCAAAGGCAGCCGCCTGTTCTTGTCTCGGTCATCTGCTATCCCTCCGCTTTGTCAAAACCAGCTCTTACTGTAGCGCCGCGCTCAATATTGTGCTCTAGAATAATGCCGGACAGGGCAAGAAACAGGGTGAGGCGGAGATGCTAAAAATATGCGAGGTGGCCTATCGTAATCCAGGCATGAGCGTGGAGGACTTTCAGAGCCATTGGCTGGGCACCCATGGCCCCATCGTGGCGCGCATACCGGGCATCAGGCGATATGTGCAATGCCATCCAAAGCTGGCGGGCTATCGCAATGGCGCGCTGATTTGCGATGGTCTCGCCGAGATCTGGGTGGACGACAAGGAGGCCTTACGTGCCATGACCCAGACGGCCGAGTTTGCCACCGCCAAAAGGGATGAGCCGAATTTTGTCGATGGTAACCGGTTGGTCGAGTTATTGACCACCGAAACCGCAATCAAGGATGGCCCGGTGCCCAAAGACGGCGTTAAAAGCATCTCGTTATTGACCTTTAAGACCGGTATGGATCCCGCCGCGTGTCAGGCGCACTGGCGGGAAAAACACGGCCCCATCGCGGCCGAGATCGAAACCCTGCGCCGCTATGTGCAATGCCACGTTCTATTGGGTGCCTACCGCAAGCTGGAACCACCCGCGTTCGACGGCATTCCCATGGCCTGGTTCGACAACATCGCGGATATGCGGATCTCCGGCGCTTCCGAACCCTATGCCCGAACCAAGGCAGACGAGGTGAATTTTCTGGAGCCGGGAAAAATCGGCACCATATTGACCCAGGAACATGTGATCGTGGGCTAAACGCGCTCGGCTGCCCCATGCGCTAACCTGGGCGTGGCACGTCGCCGGCGTCGGGTCCGTTGGTGAAGGCCATGATCAGGTCATGGATCGTTTTTCGTTGTTGTCGCGGCAGTCGGCGCAGGGCCTGGCAGAGTTGAAATTCCGACGCCGTCAAGGGATCTTCCGATATTGGCGTTTAGAATAGCCTCGGATGACGCGCCATGCATTCGCGAAGGTGTCCATTCTTGGCGGCTATTTGCCCTCGAAGCGCGGTGCTCTCTTCTCGTTGAAGGCGGCCAGACCCTCTATGCGGTCTTCCGAGGCGGCGTGCTGGGCATTCAGCGCCAATTCATAACGCAGTGCCGCTTCAAGTGATTGCTCCTGGCCGTCATCGACCATGCGTTTCATCCGGCGCAGGCCGATCGGGCTTTTGTTTGCCAGCTTGGCGATCAGTTCCTCCAGACCATCGGTCAAGCCGCCGTCGGCGACCACGTGGTTGACCATGCCCCAATCCATCATCTGCCGGGCGGATAGGAACTCGCCGGTATAGATCAGTTGTTTGGCCCGTGTCGGCCCAATCTTGCGGGGCAGGCGGACGGAATTACCGCCGCCAGGTACCAGGCCATAGTTGGCGTGGGCATCGCCAAGCTTGGCGCTTTCCACCGCGATCACCAGATCGCAGGCCATGACCAATTCTAGACCACCCGCCAATGACAGGCCATTGACCGCCGCGATAACGGGTGTGGGAAAGGCTTCTATCCGCAGTAGAATGCGCCGCAAGGCATCAAGGAAGGCGCTGTTCACCGTGGTCGCGTCCGCGCCGGCCATGCGGCCTTGCGCTGCCTTGAGGTCGGCCCCGGCACAAAAAGCCCGGCCATTGCCGGTAATGGACAGGGCGCAAAGCTGGTGGCGGTCCGCAATCGCGTCTAGCGCCGCGTTCAAATCATCGATCATATCCGGTGAGATACTGTTCAGGGCGTCTGGACGATTCAGAGTTATGGCGACGTGGCTGCCGCGATCATCCACGCTGATGGTTTCATATGGCATTGCGGTATCCCTCGACTTTTCACGCTGTGTTTCCGTGCCGGAGTATTTCATGTTGGCTGGTTCGGGGCGATAGGCGAATGACCCTTTCGCCGCGCCGCCTGCTACGTTACCGTTGGAGCGGGCACCTACGGCAGGGATGAGATGATGCAAAATTTGGCGATCAACAGCGAGCGTTTATGGGCCTCGCTGATGGAGATGGCGCAAATCGGCGCCACAGAGAAAGGCGGCGTCAACCGCCAGGCTCTGACCGAACTGGATGGCCAGGGCCGGGACCTGTTCGTACGCTGGTGCAGGGAGGCCGGTTGCGGCGTCCGGGTTGATGCGGTTGGCAATATCCATGCCCGCCGTCCCGGCAAAAATGATGCATTGGCTGCAGTGATGACGGGCAGTCACCTCGATACCCAGCCCACGGGCGGTAAATTCGACGGTGTCTTTGGCGTCTTGTCCGGCCTGGAGGTGATCCGCACTCTGAACGATCTGAACTATGAAACGGAACGACCCGTCGAGGTCACGGTTTGGACCAACGAAGAAGGCTGCCGTTTTGCTCCGGCCATGATGGGGTCGGGCGTGGCCAGCGGTAAATTCGATCTTGACGAGGTCTATGCCCTGGCGGACGCGGATGGCAAGGCCTTCCGCGATGAATTGGACGCTATTGGCTATCTGGGGGCGGGAGCGCCAGCCGTGGGTGATGTGGCCGCTTTTTTCGAGGTGCATATCGAGCAAGGGCCCATATTGGAAGACGCTGACAAGACCATTGGCATCGTCCAGGGCGCGCAAGGGCAGCGCTGGTTCGACGTTACGTTGGTGGGACAGGAGGCGCATGCCGGTCCGACGCCCATGCAAACTCGGCACGATGCCCTTGTGGGCGCGGCGGAGATCGTTGGGGCGGTCAACCGTATTGGCCTGAAGTTTCAACCCGGTGCCTGCGCCACCGTCGGGCAATTTGATGTCAGCCCTAATTCCCGCAATACTATTCCGGGCCAGGTGGTCTTCAGCGTCGATTTCCGTCATCCCGACGACGCGTGTTTATCGGCCATGAAGGTCGCATTGGAGGCGGCCTGCGCCAAGGCCGCAGCGGACCAAGGGTTGGAGTTGAACTGCCGGCAAATCTGGTATCAGCCGCCCATCGTTTTCGATGCGGATTGCGTGGCGGCGGTGCAATCAGGGGCCGAGGCCGCCGGCCTTGAAGCCATGAAAATTGTTTCGGGTGCGGGCCACGATGCCTGTCACATCTCGACCCTGGCCCCGACCGGTATGATCTTCGTGCCCTGCAAGGACGGCATCTCTCATAACGAAATGGAAAGCGCCACCCAGGATGATTGCGCCGCCGGTTGCAACGTCCTGCTGCACGCCATCATCGACCGGGCCAATGCACCTAGCGCGAAGGCGGAGTAAGAACATGGATATTGCAGAATTTAAGGCATCCCTTGGTGATGATGCACCGCCGAAGAGTTTGAGCAAGGCGATGCAGGCCTTGTGGCGGGTCGCCAAGGGGGAATGGGATCCGGCTCATAAATTGGTCCAGGATCAGGACGATGCCACCGGGGCCTGGGTACATGCCCATCTGCATCGGGTAGAGGGCGATTTGTCCAACGCCGCCTATTGGTACCGTCGGGCGGGCAAACCGGAATGCGCGGCTTCGCTGGATACGGAACGGGACGAAATTGCCCTGGCGCTGTTGTAGCGGGGCAGGGAATGGCGCCGAGGCGGACACCGGGAGAACGAGCCGGAGACTTGATCGGCCCGGCGGCGGAGGCGCAACGAAAGGCAACTGGTAAAGCCCTGACAGGAAGCCGCACGGTCAAGCGGTTGCTGGCAGTGACAAGGGCCGCGCTGGGACGGGTCGAACGTGCTGGCGAATGGGTCAACAAGAACGTGCCACTCATCCGAGGCAGGATTACCAGGGCGATCGCCAGGGCCATGCAGCTGCCAACGCTGCGGATGAGATTCCAAATCGAGGACGCTTCGGTGTAGTGGCTGATATCGAGGGTGGCGAAGGCCAGCAAGCCCAAGGGTGCTATGACGAAACCGACCCCCATACCTTGCAGCCAGCCGGTCCAAGCAATTTGCCGGGCGCCTACCTGCAAGCTCCAACCCGACATGGCGAAACTGGACAGACCCAGACCGATAAAGCCCATCACCAACCAGGCCGTCGTCGGTAAGGTGACGGCGGAAACCACGAAATAGGCGGTCAGCACTCAGGAAATCTGATCTTGCTTGACTGAGAACGCGCCCTGCATATCGGGCAAGGTGACGGCGGCGATGGTCCAATCCAGGGCATACATGGACGAGGCGAGAAATACAGTGACGGTAATCGCTCGGCGTTTGCCCATGTTCGTGTCATGGCTTGCCGGAGTGGGAGACGTCATGCCATATCAGTTACTGTTACGCATTGGGCCAGGATTTAGTGTCATGCCCCAAGATTACGAGGAATAAATGTCGGTAAATCCATTTAGCACGATCCTGGCCCAAAGTGGCGCACCCGGTTCGACAACCGCCTGCTGGAAGGGTGCGGCCAGTTTGTATCACGCATATTTTACCGGTTTGATGCTGATGATTGCGTCGCGAAAAGGCGGCGATACCGCCGGGGAATGGATATTTCGCACTTTCCGGCGGCAACATCACGAAAAATTCCTCTCATCCTTCAACAAATTGGGCTTGGAGAAACTGCCCGATGCGGTCGCGGCAGCGCAATATCATTATTTGTCCAATTCCGTCGGCGGGGCGGAGGTGGAATATATGTACGAGGCGAATGACAAGGTCTGGGTGCATTTCCGCCATCCCCGCTGGATGTACGACGGTACTGCCCTGTGCGGCGCGCCGTTACAGGTCAGCCATGGCTTTCTGCGCGGTTGGTACGGCCACAACGGTGTCTCCCTGGGCAACCCGCGCCTTGGCTTTGTCTGCACCAGCCAGGATATGACGGCGGAATACGGCCTGGCCGGATACTTCAAGGAATATGACCACGATCTGGAGGCGGAGGAACGCCTGCAATTTGCGCCCGGTGAAATGGCACCGCCCTTTGATCCCGATGCAGCCCCCCAATTGAATGCTGATGCCTGGCCTGTGGAACGTCTGCACAAGGCCAACCGCAACTATGCCATGGAATACATCAAGACCGGCCTGCCTGAATTGATTGCCACCCTGGGGCCGGGCGAAGCAAGCGCTCTGGGGAATCTGGCAGCCAATATCATTGGCCGGCAATTTTACGGCGAGGTACGTGGGCTATTGAACACCACAGGTGACAGTGCCATGGATTTCGCCAACTTCATGTCGGCCATGGCCGCGGCCCAGGACGATAGCGCCGTGGTCGGCGGCACGGATGATGATGCCTCGGTTCGTATCAGCGGCTGGCGTCTCATGCGTGGCCGCGACAATGTTCATCCAGCTGTGTTCGAGGCCTGGAACGGACTGTGGCAAGGTTGCTTGGCGGAGCATAACCGTTTTCTGGCCCTACAGATCGTCGAACGCGTGGATTATGGCGACGACGCCTTCGAATGGCGTATCCGCAGGGTCCGCTAGCGCCATTCTCGATTGGTCTCATGCTGTATTTCAGTTCCCGATGCAGCATATCTTGCGGCGTATCAATAACCTATACGTTCCCGGCGGGCGCATGTTGCGAGATTGCATTGCCTGCGGACGGCAAATTAATATGGTCAGAGTGATTTCAGATTATTCCGGAAGTTCCAGTTAGGCGGGGACGCATGAATTTCGACTTTTCAGAAGAACAATATTTGCTACGCGATCAGGCGAAGAGATTCTTGGGCGACAGATCAACGTCGGCTGCCGTGCGCGCGGTTCTTGAAGACGATGCAGTTTCCTTTGACGAAGGACTTTGGCGCGGCATGGCTGAACTCGGTTGGATCGGAACCGCTATTCCCGAAGAATATGGCGGTGCCGGCCTGAGTGGCGAGGACCTTTGCGTTATCGCCGAGGAATTGGGGCGAAGCCTGGCTCCGACGCCGTTTTCCTCCTCCGTCTATATGGCGGCGGAGGCATTGCTGATGACGGGCAGCGAGGACCAGAAGCAGGAATATCTGCCGGCCCTTGCGATGGGCGAGCGGATCGGCTGCATGGCTGTGGCTGAAGGCATTGGCCTTGCCGACCCGGCATCGGCAAAAACCCACGTACGTGCTGGCTTGATCGAGGGGATGAAGGTCCCGGTGGCGGACGGTGACGTCGCCGATTTTGCCATCGTCCTGGCGAATACGGCGAGCGGTAGCGATCCATCGCTTTTCCTAGTAGATCTCGATGGCGATGAGGTTAGCCGCAAGCCGGTGGAGATGATTGATCCAACCAGATCCCACGCGGAGATTACTTTCGCCGGGGCAGCGGCCAAGCCGCTGGGAGAGCCCGGCCAGGGCTGGATGATCACGCGGGCGGTTTTTGACCGCGCCGCGATCCTGATGGCGTTCGAGCAGGTTGGTGGCGCCCAAGCTTGCCTCGATATGGCGGCTGAATATGCCAGGAACCGTTTTGCCTTTGGTCGCGCGATCGGTTCGTACCAGGCTATCAAACACAAGCTGGCGGATATCTACGTTGCCACGGAATTGGCCCGCGCCAATGCCTATTACGGTGCCTGGGCGCTTGCGGTGGATGCGCCCGATCTGCCAACAGCGGCGGCGGCGGCGCGTGTCGCGGCCAGCGAAGCGTATAATTTGGCGGCCCGGGAGAATATTCAAACCCACGGCGGCATGGGCTTCACCTGGGAGTTTGACTGTCACCTGTACTATCGGCGGGCCAAATTACTTTCCCTTGCCCTGGGTGGCGAGCGGCTTTGGAAAGACCGGCTGGTCAGCCAACTTGAAGCCAGCAACAGCATCAACAAAAACAGTTGGGGCGAGGAGTAAGGGCGATGGATTTCAACGATACAGCGCAAGAAGCTGAATTTCGTGCCAAGGCCCGCGCCTGGCTGGGAAACAACGCCGAGCGCAAGGCGCCGGGCAAGGTCTATAAGCATAAGCGCGGCGAGCCGGAGCTGATCCCCGCTGCGCGTGCCTGGGAGGCCAGGAAATTCGAGGGTGGCTTTGCCGGTATCGCCTTGCCCAGGGAGTATGGCGGCCGTGGCGAAACGCGCCTGCAGCAAATTATATTTGCGGAAGAAGAAGCCAATTTTCTGATCCCGCCCGCCGTCTTCAGTATCAGCCACGGCATGGCGGTGCCGACCATGTTGACCTACGCCACCGAGGAACAAAAACAACGCTATGTACCGGCCACCCTGCGCGGTGATGAAATCTGGTGTCAGCTGTTTTCCGAACCCGCGGGCGGTTCGGATCTGGCGGGCCTGCGCACCCGCTCGGTGCGTGACGGCGATGACTGGGTGATCAACGGTCAAAAAATTTGGACCTCGGGCGCACATTACGCCGACATGGCGATCTTGGTCACCCGCAGCGACCCGGAAGCACCGAAGCATAAGGGCCTGACCTATTTCTTCTTTGACATGAAGTCACCCGGCATAGAAGTCCGCCCGATCCGGCAGATTTCAGGCTATGCGAATTTCAACGAAGTCTTCATGACCGATCTACGTATACCCGACAGCCAGCGCCTTGGAGACGTCGGGCAGGGTTGGCAGGTCGCGATCACGACCTTGATGAACGAGCGAGTTAGTTCCGGCGTTCGCCCACCACCCGATTTCGACGACATTTTCGATTTGGTCCGGATGACTGAATTTGAGAATGGTCCGGCGATTGCGGATGGGGCGGTGCGCGAGAAGCTGGCTGATTGGTATATCAAGGCGCAGGGTGTGAAGCTGATCCGGGCGCGCCTGATGACGGCACTGTCACGTGGTGAGAGGCCCGGCCCAGAGAATTCCATATCCAAGCTGGTGTCCAGTTTTCGGCGGCAGGAAATCGCCCATTTCGGCATGGACTTGCTGGACATGGGTGGCGGCATGACGGACCCGGAAAAGGCGCCGATGCGTGCCATGTATCAACAGGCATTGCTGGATGCGCCCGGTGGCAGGATCGCCGCTGGATCGGATGAAATTCTGCGCAATATCATCTCCGAACGGGTGCTTGGCCTGCCCCCTGATATCCGCGTCGACAAGGAGCTGCCGTTTGATCAGCTTCCAAGTGGCAGCTAACCGCGAGCACTCAGGACAGAACCGTCCTTAGCCTATCTGCTGCCAATGCCTGGGCCGCGATGGAATCGTCGAGCAATGGCGCCATGGTAAAGAAGGCATGGATCATGCCTTCGAAATCCACATGCTCGCAGGCGACACCGTCGACCGCCAGGCGTTCGGCGCATTCCCGGCCTTCATAGGCCAGGATGTCGCATTCAGCCGAGATCAGCAGGGCCGGCGGCAGGCCGGCGAAAGTTGTTGCCCTGGCGGGTGAGGCACGCCAATCGGCCAGGTCATCCTCCGAGGTGAAGTAATGCTTCCGGAACCAGGGCACGGATTCGGCCACCAGCGGGCCATAACCATTGCCATAGGTCTCGTAAGTCGGCGTGCCGCCGATGTAGTCCATCACCGGATAGACCAGCAGCTGAAAGACGATATTCAGTCTATCATCGGTGTCCCGCGACATCAGAGAGACGACCAGGGCCAGATTGCCCCCCGCGCTGTCACCGCCCACTGCGATGCGGTCGGCGCGAACGCCCATGGCTTCGGCATTATCCGACAGCCATTTGGTGGCGGCATAGCAATCGTCCACGGCGGCGGGGAACTTTGCCTCCGGTCCCATGCGGTAATCTACGGACATCACCACGATGCCCGCATCCCGGCAGATTGCCCGGCACGCGTAATCGTGGGTATCCAGGCTGCCGACCACATGGCCGCCGCCATGATAGTAGACCAAAGCCCCCACGGCGCCTTCAGCACCTTCCGGGCGGTATACCCGCACCGTGATATCACCGGAGGGGCCTGGAATGTTCTGTTCCTCGATACGGCCCAGCTCAATCGGTGTGATGTCACGGGCGCGGACGGCGCCTTCCAGTTGTTCCCGAGCCGCTACCGGGCTTAACTCGTGCATGGGCTTTAGGCCCAGCGCCGCCATCGCTTCCAATAGGGCAACCAATTGCGGTTTCATGACCATGGCCTCTTTTCCTCTTCACGATTATTATGGAATCAATATTGAACGCTGGGCGTCAGGCCGCCATCGATCAAAAGATTGGTGCCGACAATGTAACTGGCCAGGGGGCTGGCCAGAAACACCGCGGCATCGGCAACCTCTTTCGGTGTTCCCATACGGCCCATGGGAATCTTCGCCAGGACGGATTTGAACAGCTCCGGCGTTTCCACTTCGCGCTGATGCTGTACACCACCCTCGAAATAGATCGTGCCCGGTGCGACCGAGTTGACGCGAATGCCCTTTGGCGCCAGTTCGTGGGCCAAATTGGACATATAGTTGAGCAGTGCCATTTTCATTGAGTTGTAGGCGCGGACGCCGCCAAAATGAAACAAGGCAGAGACTGTATTGATGGCGACGATAGCGGCGGCATCCGATTTCTCTAGATAGGGCAAAGCCGCGTTGACCGTATGAATGGTACCCATGATGTCAACTTCAAAGGCGCCGCGCCAGGCTTCGTCGCTATCGCCGACGACGATGGCCGAAACATTCGGCACTAGCACGTCCAGGCCGCCCAGTTCGCTTACCGCGCTGTCGATCCAGGTTTTTAGCGCTGTTTCATCGCTCACGTCCACGGCACCGCCGATGGCTCGTACCCCCATGGTCCGCAGCGCCACGACAGTCTTGGCGACGTCATCCCTGTTACGGGCGCAGACCGCGAGATCGGCGCCTTCCAAGGCCAAGCGCTCGGCAATGGCACGGCCGATGCCCTTGGTGGCACCGGTGACCATGGCCCGTCTGCCTTTTAGTTCCAGGTCCATCCTAATTAATACTGCACGCTGGGCGTCATGGCGCCGTCGACCAATAGATTGGTACCGGATGTGAAGCTGGCCATGGGGCTGCACAAGAAGACCGTGGCGTTGGCAACTTCTTCCGGCGTGCCCATTCGGCCCATGGGATTCATGGCCAGGGCGCCTTTGTAGATTTCCGGCGTTTCGACCTCGCGTGTATGCCAGACGCCACCCTTGAAATAGATCGTGCCCGGCGAGACTGAATTGACACGAATGCCCTTGGGCGCCAGTTCGTGGGCCAGGTTCGACATATGATTGACCAGGGCGGCCTTCAACGTGTTATATGGGCGCACGCCGCCAAAATACTGCAGGGCGGCAACGGAATTGATGCAGACGATGGCGCCGGCATCCGATTTTTCCAGGTGGGGCAGGGCCGCATCGACCGTGTTGATGGTGCCCATGATGTCGATTTCAAAGGCGCCGCGCCAGGCTTCCTCGGTATGGCTGCCGGCCATAGCCGAGACATTTGGCACCAGGATATCCAGGCCGCCCAGTTCACCTGTCGCGCTGTCGATCCAGGCTTTCAAGGCCGGCCCATCGGAGACGTCCACACCGCCGCCGGTAGCTCGGACACCCATACCTTGCAAGGCCTTTACGGCCTCGGCGACTTCATCTCTACTGCGGGCGCAAATCGCCACATTGGCGCCTTCCATGGCCAGCCGGTTCGCGACGGCCCGGCCAATGCCCCGGCTGCCACCGGTGACGATGGCCTTTTTGCCCTTTAGTCCTAAATTCATGTTGTGTTTGTTCCTGTTGCCAAAAAATGCGTTGAATACAGTATGCCGATGCTAAAGCATTTCCGGGTCGAGCAAAATCTTGCATTGGTGTGAGGGCGTTTTCAAATCTTCGAAAGCGGCAGAGAAGGCATCGAAGCCGACCACGTCCGTTACCATGGCGCCGCCGTCGATGCGGCCCCTGTCCAGCATCTCCAGGGCCAGCTCGAAATCCCGCCGTTCGTACATATAGACGTATTGAACGGACAATTCCTTAGTGATCGCCTTAACTGGCATGATGCTATCGGGCCGCATGCAGACGCCCGCCACCACCATGCGGCCGTTCATGGGCGCATAGTCCATGGCCAGTTGCTGGCTGCCTGGCACTCCGACACAATCGAACACTACGTCAGGGCGGCTGCCGGCGATCTGTTTATATCGGCCAATGACGTTCTCGGTGCTGGCATCTATGCTGTCCGTCGCACCCATGGCGTCTGCCTTGTCCATACGGCCCGCCAGCAGATCGGAGATCACCACATGGCGGGCGCCAAAGAACCGGCACCATAGTGACACCGCCAGACCTATGGGCCCGGCTCCGACAATCAACACTGCTTCTCCCGGTCGCAGCCGCGCCGCCCGTACCGCATGCAGGCCGACCGCCAATGGCTCCACCAATGCCCCGGCCTGATAGTTGACGCCGCTAGGCAGTGCTAGGGCTTCAGCGCCGCCAACCCGGACATAATCGGCATAGGCGCCGCCCAACTGCCCCAGGCCGCCAAAGATGGCGTCGCGGCAGCGGTGGCCGCGTCCGTCCAGGCATTCCAGGCAATGGCCGCAGGCGATGTAGGGCAGGGCGCAAATGCGGTCGCCCTCGTGCCAGCCGCCCGGCGCCTGGGCGCCGACCTCGACCACCTCGCCGCAAAATTCATGTCCCATGATGGCGCCTGTTTCCAGCGGCGCCATTCCGCCCGAGCGGTCGGATACGGCGGAAAGATGCAGGTCGGTGCCGCAGATGCCGCAATTCTTTACTTTGACCAGCAGATCCGTGGGCAGTGGCTTTGGCGTCTCGACATCCCTAATGACCAGAGGCTGGCCCGGTGCCTCGAATAAAGCAGCACGCATTTCATCTCTTTCCGGCTATACCATGTTGAGGCTATTGTCCAAGCGCCCGAGCCTGAACGCAAGATGGAATAAATGAGCAAAGTTTTAGACCCCCCCGATTACCCCGCCGGTTTCGCTGATGCCGATGCGTTGGAGGAATTCATGACCCGGCCGTCCCAGGCCTTGATCGATGATATGGCCAGGCTGGATGGCGACATCATGGTCCTGGGCGTCGGCGGCAAGATGGGCCCGACTTTGGCGCGTCTGGCCAAACGCGCCGCGCCGGACAAGCGCGTCATTGGCGTCGCCCGTTTTTCCAAGCCTGGCGTGGCCGAGGATCTACAACGTCACGGCATCGAGACCATCACCTGTGATTTACTGGACCGGGAAACGGTCGCCGCCCTGCCTGACATTGCCAATATTGTCTTCATGGCGGGGCGCAAGTTTGGCTCGACGGGGGCCGAGGAGCTGACCTGGGTCATGAATGTGCATGTCCCGGCCATCGTGGCGGAGCGGTTTTGCAAGGCGCGGATCGTTAGCTTCTCCACCGCCTGTGTCTATCCCTTTGTCTCGATCAACTCCCAAGGCGCCGGAGAGGATATGGCGGCCACGCCGCCGCCGGGGGAATACGCGAACTCCTGCGTGGGTAGGGAGCGGATGTTTGAATATTTCTCCAACCTTCATGACACGCCGGGCTGCAGCATCCGGCTCAGCTATGCCATCGATATGCGCTACGGTGTGCTTTATGACGTGGCGGCCAAGGTCTGGGCCGGCGAGGAAATTGATCTGGCCATGGGGCATGCCAATGTCATTTGGCAGGGTGATGCCAATGCCCAGGTGCTGCGCGCTCTGCACCATTGCACGATGCCGCCCAGTCCACTGAATGTTACCGGACCGGAAGTGGTCGCGGTCTCGTGGCTGGCCCAGGAATTTGGTAAACGCTTTGGCCTGGAAGTCAAGCTGACGGGGGAGCCGGCACAGGAAGCCTGGTTGATCAATACGGCCCGCGCTGAGAAACTATTCGGCTATCCCATGGTGTCATTGCACAGCATGGTCGATTGGGTTGCTGATTGGGTGGAGCGGGACGGCGTCAGTTTGGGTAAACCGACACATTTCGAAGTGCGTGATGGTAACTATTGATAGCTTGAACTGGCGCGGCCTGACGTCATCGGATGTTGATGATGCTGTCGCTCTAAATGCCGAGGCGGGCTGGAATCAAATCAGCGATGATTGGCGCTTTATGCTGGATCAGGGCGAGGGTGCCGGGGTCTTGGATGGCGGAGATCTGATCGCTTCCTCCATGTTATTGCCACAAGGGGACCGCTTCGCCTGGATCGCCATGATCCTGGTTACCGCCGAATGGCAGCGCAAGGGACTGGCTTCACAGCTGATGCGCCGCTGTATCGCAGGGGCCGAGGCGTTGAATTTGATCGCAGGTCTGGATGCGACCGAGGCGGGCCGTCAGGCCTATATGCCCCTGGGCTTTAACGACATCTATCCGCTGACCCGCTGGCAGGCCGACGGCCCAAAAGCAACATTGTACGGTAATGTCAGGCCTATGCTGGCCTCGGACCTGGAAGCGGTTGCAGAAAGGGATGTGGTCATTTCCGGCGCCCCGCGGCTTGGTTTGCTAAGCCATCTGCATGGCCGTTGTCCTGAACGGGCCTTCGTCTTGGAACGGGACGGCGCCCTGCAAGGTTTCGTGCTGGCCAGGAATGGCCGCCTGGCGACGCAAATTGGCCCGCTGTCGGCGGACAACGGCGCCACTGCCCTAGCCCTGCTGCAAGCTGCTCTGGCCAACCAAACGGGTAAGGTATTTCTGGATGCTGCCGACCATCATGCGGGCTTGGCGGACTGGCTGGCGGATGCGGGCTTCATCAAGCAGCGTGGTTACATGCGCATGCTACTTGGCCCGAACGAGCCCATCGACGATCCCAACCAGGTTTACCTGATCGCCGGGCCGGAGCTGGGATAGACAAGAAAAAACCGCACCCAGGCGCGCTGCCGGGTGCGGTTTTGGTCTTGCAGTAACTTAACCGCCGAACTTCACCGACATGTCCAGGAAGTCGTTGCGGTAAGCGCCTTTGATATCGAAAGGCGTCTTCAGTTTGAAATAGGCTTCGATCAGCTTGTAGTCCGCATCCATGCGGGCGGGATCGAAATAGCCGATCGCGCCGTCGCGGGAACTATCCGCATCCATCAATTCCTTGACCAATGCCCAGTTCGCCAGGGAAGAGCCGCGCTTTAGGCCGCTGTTGGCATCCATCAGGGCGGTGATGCAGGGATCGGCGTTCTTGGCGCAGGCGGCATAGGCCTTCTGCGTCACCTTGACGAAGTTCTTCACCACACCGGGATTTTCCTTCAGATACTTGCCGTTGGCGATAACTGAATTGCCGTAAGGATTGACGCCGATGGTCTTTCCGGCGACGAAGCCCATGTCATCGCCAAAGACTTTCTGGAAGATGAAGTGGATGTTGTAGAACGAGGTGGTCACGGCGATAGAATCGGATTTCAACGCGGCAATTTTTGCGTTCGGCTTCACATTCACCCAAGTGACCGAGTCCGTCGCCATGCCGGCGGCCTTGGCGAAGGCGGGCCACATCTGACGTGCCGCATCCCACGGCGGGTTGCCGATTTTCTTGCCGGCAAAATCCTTGATGCCCTTGATGCCGGAGCTTTTTTTCCAATAAAAGCCATAGGGTGAGTTAGCATAGATATTGAAGACAGCGACCAGGTCGGCGCCCTTGCCCTTGTTGACCAGTGCGGTGCCCAGATCGGCGATGCCAAGTTGGTTTTTGCCGATGCCAACGCGTTGCGATGAAAGGGTGGAGCCCTTGCCCTGTTCGATGGTCAGGTCAATGCCGGCATCGGCATACCAGCCCTGGGCCTTGGCCCAATAAACCGGCGCATGATCGCCGCCCGCGACCCAATTCAGGATGAAGCTAAGTTTTTCCGCCGCTTGCGCGGAACTTCCCATTAATACGAGGCCAAAGAGGGCCCCGAGGATGAGTTTCGTGATTTTCATGTTTCTTCTCCCCGTTACGTTTAGTTTTAGCCGTCAGCATCTACGTCTTGCTAAACTGGCGAAAATTCGATAGGCCTTGTAACCAGTTGGTTACCAGGAGAATAGGTTGACCCCATGGCCTCTGTCAACGCACCGGCGGTAAAGAATAAGCGGGACCCGCAGGCGGCCAAGGAGCGCATTTTGCAGGCCGCTCTGGCGGAATTTTCTGAGAAAGGCCTCGGTGGTGCCCGTGTGGACCATATCGCGCACAGAGCTGGCGCCAACAAGCGCATGCTATACCATTATTTCGGTAACAAGGATGATCTGTTTCTGGCCGTCCTGGAATTTGCCTATAGCGAAATTCGTAGTGCCGAGCTGGAACTTAATCTCGATCATTTGTCGCCTGAGGAAGGGATGCGCCGCCTCGTCGCCTTCACTTTCGATTATTTCATCACGGCGCCGTATTTCATTAATTTGCTTAACAGTGAAAACCTGCACCGGGCCCGGCATGTGCGCCGCAGCCAGGCTATTTTGGACATGCACGGCCCGGTGATTGGTCTGATTACTGATGTCTTGAATAGGGGCGTTGCTGATGGTGTTTTCCGGCCGGATGCAGATCCGGTGCAGGTGTTCATCACCAACGCCTCGGTCGCTTACTTTTACTTCTCTAATATCCATACGCTTTCGACCATCATTGAACGCGACCTCTCCTCAGACGAGGAATTGGCGGCGCGCCGGGCCCATGTTATCGATGTTGTGATGGGATATCTGCGGCCACTTGACCAGCCTGGCTAGGTGAGTTAAGTAACTAATTAGTTACTTCAAGGAAAACGAAATGGCCTTGCATCGTGAGGAATTACCGTGGGAGATTCTGACGCAACTGCGACAGGGCGTCGTCATTCCAGCCCATCCCCTTGCTTTGACAGAGGCCCGCCAACTCGACGAACGCCATCAGCGCGCTTTAACCCGTTATTACTTGGATGCGGGTGCGGGTGGCCTGGCGGTCGGTGTCCATACGACGCAGTTCGAAATTCGCGATGTGGGCCTGTTCGAGCCGGTCTTGCGTCTGGCGGCCGAAACAGCAGCGGCCTGGGCAGGCGGCACACTAATCATGATCGCGGGTCTGGTCGGCTCCACCCAGCAGGCGTTGGCCGAGGCCGATATCGCATTGGGACTGGGTTATCATGCGGGCCTGTTGAGCTTGGCGGCCCACAAAGGCGCGGATGAGGACGCCTTGATCGCCCATTGCGAGGCGGTGGCGGGGCGTATCCCGCTGATTGGTTTTTATTTGCAGCCCGCAGTTGGCGGCATCGTTCTTTCAGCTGAATTCTGGCGCCGCTTTGCCGCCATCGATAATGTAATCGCCATCAAGGTCGCGCCGTTCAACCGCTACCGCACACTTGATGTGGTGCGCGGCGTGGTCGCGGCCGAGGCCGAAGACCGCATCAGCCTGTATACGGGCAACGATGACCATATCCTGATGGATCTGATCACACCGTTCGCGGTACGCCGGGGTGATGAAACAGTCGTGGTCCGCTTTCGTGGTGGATTGTTGGGGCACTGGAGCGTCTGGGTCAAACCGGCGGTGGAGTACCTAGCGCAGGCCCATGCCGCCGTGGTGGCTGGAGAGGTCGATGTGGAGCTACTGCAACTGGACAGCCAGATCACCGATGCCAACAGTGTCTTGTTCGACGTGGTCAATGATTTCGCTGGCTGCATCGCCGGTTGTCACGAAGTGCTGCGCCGCCAGGGCCTGTTGCAAGGCAATTGGTGCCTGAACCCCGATGAAGCCATGAGTCCCGGCCAGGCCGAAGAACTGGACCGCGTCATGGCCGATTATCCGCATCTGTGCGACGACGAATTCGTGGCAGCCAATCTGCTGCGATGGCTCGACTGACATGGAGACCCCAATAAAAGACGGCCGAGAAAAACTACGTAAATGGGTGTTAATCATTGTCATGCACCTGTTAGCCGTGCTGGCCTGGCAAGCCTGGATCACTCTGGGTGAGGTCGAGCCCTACATCATGCCTGCGCCTCTGGATACCTTTGCGACCTTGCTGGAGTTCAAGGAATACCGCTGGGTTCATAACACTATGATCACCGCCGCCTCCGTATTTGGCGGCTTTTGGCTGGCGGTTGTTGTTGGCATCACCCTGGCCGTCCTATTTTCCTGGTCGCGCTGGCTGAACGATGCCCTGATGCCCCTGATCGTGTCCCTGAACATGATCCCCAAGGTCGCCCTGGGGCCGATCTTCATTGTCTGGTTCTCCTATGGTCTAGGACCGAATATCCTGATCGCTTTCTCAATCTGTTTCCTACCCATCCTGATCACCACGACCCGTGGCCTGGGCGAAGTAGAGCCCGAATTGATTGACTTGGTGCGCACTCTGCGTGCCTCGCGCTGGCAGATCTTCACCAAGATTCAGTTGCCCGGCGCCCTGCCGTTTATCTTTTCCGGCATGAAGGTGGCCGTGGTGTTGGCCGTGGCGGGCGCCATCGTGGGTGAATTCATCGCCTCGGAAGAAGGCCTGGGCTATCTTATGATGCAGGTCCAGGTCACCCTAGACACGGCAGGTATGTTCATGGCCGTGCTGATGATTACCGCAGTCGGCGTCACTCTGTATGCCATAGTTTTGCTGCTGGAGCGCCTGCTGGTCGTCTCCGATGCCCGGATGGAATAGATGGCGCAATCTTCGTTTATTAGCCTGGAAGGCGTACGCAAGGTTTATAGGGGCCCAAAAGAGGACTTTCTGGCGGTCTCGGATGTGACATTCGATGTCCATGCAGGCGAGTTGGTCAGCATGGTGGGGCCGTCTGGCTGCGGCAAGACAACTGTGTTGAAAATTCTGGCCGGTCTGCATTCCCACGAAGAAGGCACCGTGCGCATCGGCAGCGAGCATGCCAGCTTTGATCCGGCCAGGGATATCGGCATGGTCTTTCAACAACCATTGTTGTTGAAATGGCGTCGGGTCATGGACAACGTGCTGTTGCCGTCGGAAATTCTAGGAATTCCAATGACGGAGGCGCGGGAGCGCGCCGGATATCTTTTGGAAATGGTGGGCCTAACCGGTTTTGAGCAAAGCTACCCTTACGAATTATCCGGCGGCATGCAGCAACGCGCCGCCATTGCCAGGGCCCTGGTGCATGATCCGAAATTGATCCTGATGGATGAACCCTTCGGGGCGCTGGATGCCCTGACCCGGGAAAAAATGAATCTGGAGCTGCTGCGCATCTGGGGGGAGAGCGGCAAGACTATTGTCTTTGTCACTCACGGCATCCAAGAGGCAGTCTTTCTGGGCAACCGCGTGGTCGTCCTGACCGCCGGCCCGGCGCGCATGGCGGACAATTTTCTGGTCGATCTCCCTTATCCGCGTGGCCTTGATTTGAAAACAACAGAAGCTTTCGGCGACTACACTCGACGGATCTACAAACTCTTAGGAATGGAATAAGCATGAGCGAGAAACGCCTCGGCATTATCATGAACGGCGTCACCGGGCGGATGGGCAAGAACCAGCATCTAATCCGTTCGATCCTGGAAATCATGGAGGCCGGCGGCCTTGAACTCGCCGATGGCACCCGCGTGATGCCGGATCCGATCCTGGTTGGCCGGGATGCGAGCCGGGTCGGAGCCTTGGCGCGTGCGCACGGTTTGAGCCGCTGGACCAACGACCTGGATGCCGCCATTGCTAATCATGAAGACACCCTATTCTTTGATGCCGCCACCACCCGAGCCCGCGCCAGTCTGTTGACCAAGGCGATCGAGGCAGGCAAGGATATCTATTGCGAGAAACCCACCGCCGATAGTCTGGTGGATGCCTATGGCGTCTATCAAAAGGCCAAGGCGGCTGGCATCAAGCACGGCGTGGTTCAGGACAAGTTGTTCCTGCCTGGTATCCGCAAATTGAAATACCTGATCGAGGCTGGCTTCTTTGGCCGCATACTCTCGGTCCGTGGTGAATTCGGCTATTGGGTGTTTGAGGGCGATTTGCAACCCGCGCAACGGCCATCGTGGAATTACCGCAAAGATGAAGGCGGCGGCATCATCCTCGATATGCTGTGCCATTGGCGCTATCTGCTGGACAATACCTTTGGCGATGTCAAATCCATTAGCTGCCTGGGCGCGACCCACATTCCCACCCGCTGGGATGAAAACAACCAACCCTACCAGCCCGATACCGATGATGCGGCTTATGCCACGTTCCAGCTAGACGGCGACATTATCGTGCAGTTCAATTCATCCTGGACCACGCGTGTGCGCAGGGATGATCTGCTTACCCTGCATGTGGACGGCACCCATGGCTCCGCCGTGGCTGGTCTGCGCCGCTGCCGCACACAATCGCGGGTCAACACGCCCATGCCGGTCTGGAACCCTGATATCCCGCCGGCAATTGATTACAAGGATGGCTGGGAAGAGGTTCCCGACACGGTGCATTACGAAAATGCCTTCAAGGCGGAGTGGGAATTGTTCATCCGTCATCTGAACGGTGAATGTGATTTTAAATGGAATTTGCTGGAAGGGGCCAAGGGCGTGCAGTTGGCCGAGGCAGGCCTGCAAAGCTGGGCCGAGCGGCGCTGGATCGATCTACCGGATCTAGAGGCATAGCCCATGCCGATCCTGAATCTGCCCACCAGCAATGGCGGCCTAGCGCCCTTTACATTATCCGCGCCGAAGGATTTCCCTCCTCGCGCCAACCGACCCTTCAACCGCATCGCCTACTCCGCCGCCCACGTGGTGGCTGATCCGCGCTCGGATGCCGACCCTTGGGTCGATGCGGCGATCGATTGGGACGCCACTATCAGCTATCGCTTGGGCCTCTATGATTTGGGATTGGGTGTGGCTGAGGCCATGGATACGGCACAGCGCGGCATGGGCTTGGATTGGCCTGCATCCCAGGAGCTGATCCGCCGCAGCCTGGATGCGGCCAAGGACATTCCCGGCGCGCGGATTGCCTGCGGTGCCGGCACCGACCATCTGGAGCCATCGGCGGACCTAAGCCTGGATGACGTGATCCGCGCCTATGAGGAACAGGTGGCCTATGTGGAAGGGCAAGGCGGGCGCATCATTCTGATGGCCAGCCGGGCGCTGGCCGCCTGCGCCAAGTCGCCAGACGACTATGCCAGGGTCTATGACCGTATTTTAAGCCAGGTGCGTGAGCCGGTGCTGATCCATTGGCTGGGCGAGATGTTCGATCCTGCCCTGGCAGGATATTGGGGCCATTGCGATCACATGGCGGCCATGAATGTCTGTCTGGATGTGTTGGCATCGAACGCGGCCAAGACCGACGGCATCAAGATTTCTTTGCTGGACAAGGACAAGGAAATCACCATGCGCCGGCGTCTGCCCAAGGGCGTGCGCATGTACACCGGCGATGATTTCAATTATGCCGAATTGATCGCCGGCGATGAGGTCGGCTACAGCGATGCTTTGTTGGGTATATTCGATGCCATAGCACCGGCGGCCTCCGCCGCCCTGGATGCTTTCGCCGCCGGAGACGAACAAACGTTCCATGATATCCTGGCGCCGACGGTGCCGTTGTCACGGCATATCTTTAAGGCACCGACGCGGTTTTATAAGACCGGCGTGGTATGCATGGCTTGGCTGAACGGCCATCAGGATCATTTCGTCATGGTCGGCGGCCAGCAAAGCGCCCGCTCTGTCTCACATCTGGCCGAACTATTCCGCCTGGCCGATGCGGCCGGTCTGCTCCGGGACCCGGACCTGGCAACTGCTCGTATGCGTATCGTACTGGCTACCTACGGGGTGGAGGTATAGAGAGGCGTTGATATGGTTTCACCGGCCCGCAATATTCTACAAATTGGTTTTGGTAACTTTGGTCCGACCCATTTGGCGGCTTGGCGCGCGCTGGGCCTGGCAGATGGCTTGCATGTGGTTGATCCGGGCGAAGGGGCCAGGCAACGCTGCCGCGCGTTGGGTCTGCCCGCCGACAGGGTCGGCGCGGAGTTGGAAGAGTTTTTGGAGCAGGTGGATCTGGTGGTCGTGCTGGCGCCCACGGACCGCCACTTCGAGGTCTGTGAACCGCTTCTAAAGACCAGCAAACATCTGTTCATCGAGAAACCCATGACCGCGACCCTGGCCGAGGCGAAGGGCCTGGCGGCTCTGTGCGGTGGGCAAATCGTCCAGGTTGGCTTTTACTTCCGCGCCCATCCATTGGCCCGGCGCGTGAAACGGGAGGTCGAAAGCGGCGCCCTGGGCGAGTTGCGCTATGTCTCGGCGAGGTTTCATGGCTTTAAACGCGCCCGTGGCGACAGCGGCGTGGTCGGCAATGACGCGGTGCATTTTATTGATCAGGCGAACTGGATGATGGGCACACTGCCAGTGGCGGTCGATGCGGTGACCCGTGACCATTTTTGCCGTGGTTACGATGACTTGGCCTTGATCCGTCTGTTCTATCCCTCGGGTGCAATTGCCAATATCGAAGTCGGCTGTATTCAGCCGGGGCGCTGGAATGACAACATCGTGCCCGGTTCGACCCAGACCAAGGAATTTGTGGTCGCGGGTAGTGAGGGTGCGGCGGAGATCGACTATCAAACCTCGGAATTGCGTCTGCATAGGGTCCGCCATGAATTAATTGATGGACTATGGCGGCCCAACAACAGGGGCGTGGAACTGCCCCATGAAGCGATTGTCGAGCCATTCGAGGTAGTGGCCGGCGAATTCGCCGCCTTCCTGGAAGCCGTGGATGGCATGGCGCCGGTTCTGGCGGGGATCGAGGAATGCGGCGTTGGCATGGCCAGGGTGCTGGATGCCATTCACCGTTCCGCCAATCAGGAAAAAAGAATTAATCTATGAAACGTGACCGCTGTCACCCGGCCATTGGCAATGTACAATGGAGGGCGTTATTCCATGAGGAGGACTTGCGTGTCTGAGCCCATCAAGCTTTCGGTCCTTGACGTACAATTGTTCGAACGGGACGTGACCTTGCGCATGCCCTTCCGCTTTGGCGTCACCACCTTGCGGGAAAGCCCGCAGGTCTTCGCCCGTGTGCGCATTCAACTGGCTGATGGCCGGGAAGGCTGGGGCCTCTCGGCGGAAATGCTGGCACCGAAATGGTTCGATAAGAATCTCGAACTTAGCAATGGGGACAATTTTGATCAGTTGCGCCATGCCTTGAATACCGCCTCGGCGCTGTACCGTGCGGCGCCTGCATCGACGGCGTTCGGTCTGTTTCGCGGCAATTACGATGAGCAGATCCGTATTTGCAGTGAGCGCGGCGATGGTTCGTTGGTGGCCTGTTACGGCCCGGCGGTGTTGGACCGGGCCATTCTGGATGCGCTTTGCCGCCTCCGTGGGATCTCGTTCTATCAGGCGGTGCAAGGCAATCTGCCAGGGATCGAGAGCGACGAATGCGATATGGCGCCGTTCCTGGCTGGCCTGAAGCCGGCGGCGCACATCCATGCCCGCCACACCGTGGGCATGGTTGACCCAATCCGCGAAAATCCGGAGCCCGTGGGCGACGGCTTGCCCGAGACCCTGGTCGATGTCATCGCCACCTACGGTCACTGCTATTTCAAAATCAAGGTCTGCGGTGATCTGGACGAGGATGTGAACCGTCTGCGAGATATCGCCGCCGTTCTGGATGAAAACCCAGACGACTACATCATCTCGCTCGATGGCAACGAGCAGTACAACGATGTGGCCGGCGTTGCCGCCCTGATGGATGCTATTGAGAGCGATGGCCAGCTGACACGTTTTAGCAATTCAATCCTGTTCGTGGAACAACCGATTTCCCGCGCTGTGGCCCTGGACGTGGACGTCTCGGCGTTGAGTGCACGCAAGCCGGTAATCCTTGATGAGTCCGATGCGTTCCTCGACGCCTTTCCCCAGGGGCGGGATCTTGGTTATCGTGGCGTTTCCTCCAAGACTTGCAAGGGGCTGTATAAGTCGATCTTGAACGCCGCCCGTTGTGCGCAATGGGGGGAGGGCTACTTCATGTCGGCGGAGGATCTGACGACCCAGGCGGGCCTTTCCGTGCAACAGGATCTTGCCTTGATCAATCTGCTGGGCATCACCCACGTGGAACGCAACGGCCATCACTACGTCAACGGCATGAACGGTGTGACGGCGGCGGAGCAAGCAGCATTCCTAGTCTCCCATCCTGATATCTATCATCGGGGTGACGGCGGCGTGACGCGATTGAGCATCCGGGATGGACAAATCAGTATCGGCTCTCTGGACCGTGTCGGTTTCGCCTATGGCGCGGAGCCAGATTTTACCGTCATGCGTGAGTTGAGCCATGGCTGACCTGGCGCGCTTGTCCATCAATCAGGCCACCACACAGGCGCAATACGGCCTGGCCGAAGCGATTGCAGCTTATTCAAACGCGGATGTCGCGGGGATCTCCATCTGGCGCGACAAGCTGGCTGAATGCGGTCTGGACAAGGCCGTGCGCATGCTTGCCGATAGAGGTCTGCGAGTGTCCGGCTTGTGCCGGGGCGGCATGTTTCCTGGCGCTGATGCCGCTGCCCGGCAAGCCAATATCGACGACAATCTGCTGGCCATCGACGAGGCTGTGGCATTGGGCGCGGCCTGCGTGGTGCTCGTCTGTGGCGGCATACCCGAAGGCTCCAAGGATCTGGCGGGAACGCGGGAGATGATCCGCGACGGCCTGGGCGCCATTCTACCCCATGCCCGCGCCGCCGGTGTGCCGCTTGCAATCGAGCCTTTGCATCCCATGTATGCCGCTGATCGCTGCTCGATCAATACGCTTGGTCAGGCGCTAGATTTGTGTGATCAGTTGGACAGGTACCCCGGTACTGATTTGGGTGTGGCAGTCGATGTCTATCATCTATGGTGGGATCCTGATTTGCAGGCACAGATCGAACGGGCAGGCGAGCGGGTCTTGGCCTTTCATGTTTGCGACTGGCTGGTGCCGACCACTGATTTGTTGCTGGATCGCGGCATGATGGGCGACGGCGTTATCAATATTCGGCAAATCCGCGACTGGGTCGATGCAACGGGCTATGATGGCCTAATTGAGGTTGAAATTTTTTCCGCCCAGAATTGGTGGAAGCGTCCGGGCGATGAGGTGATTAACACCTGCCGGAAACGATTTTTGGAAACGGTTTGACGAGGAAGAAAAACATGGCGGTCATCAAGAATGTCACGAAAGAAAAACTAAAGGCGGGCGAGATCGCCATGGGCTTGGGTGTGCGTCTGGCGCGCGGCGTCGAGATTGCCAAGGTGGCCAAGGTATGCGGCTTTGACTGGCTGTTCATCGATATGGAACATAGCCCCCTGTCCCTGGAGACCGTGGCCGATATCACGGTAGCCGGGTTGGATGCGGGTTGTACGCCTATCGTCCGCGCCTCTTCCCACCTGCATCATCATGCCAGTCGGCCCTTGGATGCCGGCGCCCAGGGCATTGTGGTGCCTCATATCGAGGATGCGGACGAAGCCCACCAAGTCGTCAATCAATGCCTTTATCCACCGATCGGTCACCGCTCGCTGGCGGGCGGTGCGGCTATCCTTGAATATGGCGCCGTGCCCATGGCCGAGGCGGCGCGGGTGATCAACGATAACCTGCTGGTGACCGTGATGCTGGAAAGCCCCACGGCCATCGCCAATGCGGATGCCATCGCCGCCGTGGACGGCGTTGATGTCCTGTTGATCGGCACCAATGATCTCTGCGCCGAAATGGGTATTCCCGGCCAGTATGAGCACGATGACGTGGTGGCGGCCTATGACACCATGATTTCGGCCTGCCGCAACAACGGTAAACATCCTGGCATGGGCGGCATCTACAGCGGCCTGATGGAAAGATACATTAAAATGGGCGCCCGTTTCGTGCTGGGCGGCAGTGATTTGTCATTCCTGATGACGGCGGCCAAGCAACGTTCGGAATTTCTCAACGGTATCGATTTATAGGGCGATACCTGCTAGCGTGCCGGCCATGATTATGTTTCTGGTGGTATGGTTGCTTGCGGCCCTGGCTGTTGTGGCAGTGGTGTTCGTCGTAAAATGCCTACGTCGGCGCAGATTTTGTAGATTGGATGAATTTCACTGGCGGGGCCTGATCGTTGTTGCACTGATTATCGGGTCAGTGCCGGCTTTCATCCATGACAACCAATCATCCCGCACCGTTCAGGTGCCAGATGGCGTTGCCGAACGTCCGAAATTAACTCTTCCAGAAAAAAATTAGCTAATAGGGGCGGCGTTTTCGGGATGTTTGCCCTTGATGTCTTTATAAAAAGACTGGATCTCGGCAAGGGCCTTGTCATGGTCGCCGGTCGAGTACAACGATGGGCCAAAGCCGCCGCATTTGCGGCCAAAATCTAAATATCCACGGCCAATGGGCACCCCGGCACCGTACGCGATGTGATAGAAACCTGACTTCCAGCCGGACACTTTGGACCGCCTTCCTTCGGGCGGAATGATCACGATGAGGCGGTCGTGGCAGTTGAAGGCGTCAATCGTCGATTGGACAATGTTGTTTGCCTTGCTGCGGTCAATGGAAGTGCCGCCGAACCAGGACAGGGCGAGAAATATGTGCCTGAAAACGAGTGTCCGATAGATGGTGTTTTGCATGCTATTTGTCTGAACATATGCTTAGCCCATATCGCCACGGTCCACGGCCATAGCCTTGATCATGGCGTGCACCTTGCGGCCCGGTACAATGTTCAACTCCCGTTGCGAACGCTTGGTGATACGGGCCCAAAGTTGCGATTGTTGCGGACTTCCAATATTGATCAGCACATCAACCTGCGGGCCGTCGTCCGCGCCCACCTCGATCACTTCACCGGCGAAGACGTTCAAGACACTGACTTGTTCGGGAGGCGTTAGTGCAAGGCTGACGTCACGGGCGTGTACTCTGATGCGCAGTGGACTGCCAATCGCTAGACCCAGTTGCGGCAACCATAGATCGCCGCCGGGAAATGACAGCCGTGTCAGCTTGTCCGCGTCATCCTGTTCTGCAACCGTTGTGCTCAAGACCGCGCCGGCATCCCAACGGCCGGTAAGGTGACGCAGGTCGAGGCGGGCGGTGATTTTATCCACTGGGCCCTGGGCGGCGATAGTGCCGTCCGCCATGACGATCAATTGATCGGCCAGGCGCACGATCTCATCCATATTGTGCGAGACGTAGACGATGGAAATATCGAACTCGCGCCGTAGATTTTCAATGAAAGGTAGGATTTCGGCCCGACGTGGCGCGTCCAGATTGGCCAAGGGCTCGTCCATCAAAAGCAACCGCGGCGCGGCCAGGATAGCCCGGCCAATAGCTACCCGTTGGCGTTCCCCGCCCGACAAGGTCCCAGGCCGCCGCGTTAGCAAAGACTGCAAGGCAAGTAAATCCACCACGGCATCATAATCAACCAGCGCCACGCCCTTGGGCACCAGCGCGTAGCCATAGGACAAATTGTCGGCCACGCTTAGGTGGGGAAAAAGGCGGCTTTCCTGAAAGACATAGCCCAGGCGCCGCTGCTCGGGCGGAAGATCAATGCCTTCACCGCTGTCGAACAGGACATGCTCCCGCACCACGATGCGGCCCCGGCTGGGGCGCTGCAAACCAGCCAACATATTGACCAGGGAGGTCTTGCCGGCACCGGAAGGGCCGAACAGAGCAGTGATCCCGGCATCGGCCTGAAACGCCGCCTTGATTTTGAAATCGCCAAGCGTGGCTTGCAGGTCCACATCCAACATCATGATAACCCGATCCGCTTGGATACTTGTTTGGCCAGATATTGCGAGGCCACCAGGGCGATGATGGCCAGGGCAACGGAGATCAATGCCAAGCGGGTGGCGCCGGCCTCTCCTCCCGGTATCTGCAGGGCGGTGTATAGCGCCAACGGCAAGGTGCGGGTTTCGCCGGGCACGTTGGCCGCGAAAGTTATGGTGGCGCCGAATTCGCCCAGGCAGCGGATGAAGGATAGCAGCAGACCTGTCAGAATGCCTGGCGCTGTTAGCGGCACTGTGATGGTCAGGAAGACCCGCCATGGTTTGGCGCCCAGGGTTTGCGCCGCGGTCTCCAGGCGGCGGTCTACCGCCTCCATGGACAGGCGCACGGCGCGTACCAACAGGGGGAAGGCCATGACGGCGGCGGCTAGGGCGGCGCCGCGCCAGGAGAAAACCAAATTGATGCCCAACCAATCGTGCAGCCAAATTCCCAACGGACCCGTTCGCCCGAACAGCACCAACAATACATAGCCCAAGGCGACCGGGGGAAGGACCAGCGGCAGATGCACGATGCCGTCTAGCAAGGCCTTGCCGGGAAACTCCCGCCGCGCCAAAAGCCAGGCCACGGCGATGCCCAGAGGCAGGCTGCAGGCCACGGCCCATAGGGCTACTTTCAGCGACAGGGATAGGGCCTCAATTTCCAAAGGGCTCAACATGGCGTGCACTTAGCGGGGCTTGGGCAGAAAGGTAAAGCCATATTGTTCAAATATGGTTTTCGCCGCTCGGCCTTGGAGGTAGCGAAAGACCTTGCGGGCGAGGGGGGTCTCGTTCTCTCGTATCAGTGCCAAGGGATATTTTATCGGCGCATGGCTGGCTTCCGGAAAGGTGGCCGCTTGCTGTAAATCACCATACATTTGACCGTCACTGGCATAGGCAATGGCATATCGGCCCTGACCACGCACCAGCAATGCCAAGGCATTGCGGACCGAGGCACCATAGACGGCGCGTTTCTTGAGACGAGACCAAAGTTTCAGATGCCGCAAGGCCTGGCGGCCATAGCGTCCCGCCGGCACATGCTCGGGATCGCCCATGATTAAAACTTGGGTTCCCAATGCAGTTGGCAGATCACGCAGATTGTCAAGGTCATCGCCATCACGATCCCGGCGCAACAGTACCATTCGGTTGCCCAGCAGATTTACCTGGCCGTTTCCGGGGATCAGGCCACGTTCTTCCAGATACGACATCCAATCCACATTGGCGGACAGAAACAAATGCGCCGGCGCACCGGCGGCAATATGCTTGGCCAAGGTGGAGGAGGCGGCGAAGGTCGGGCGAAGGCTCACGCTATGATCGCGCCCTAGCGCGGCCGCCAACGCCGTCACCACATCGGTTGTGGAGGCGGCGGCCAATATATCGATGGTCTCCGCCCGTCCGTTACCGGACGTCAACAGCGAGACAATCGCGCAAAGAAAGCCGAAAATGCGCGATCTCACCGCGAACCATCCCCTTACAATGCTGCGTTCAGGCGCTTGAAGCCCGCGTCCAGATCGGTGATCAGGTCGTCGGTGTCTTCCAGGCCGATATGAAAGCGCAGGCATGGCCCATCATAAGGCCACGGCGCGACACTGCGCATGGAGTTGGGGTCTTGCGGCAGAATAAGGCTTTCATAACCGCCCCACGAGGCGCCCATGCCGAACAGCTCCAGATCATCAATCAATGCGCCCAGAGCCTCGCGCGGGCATGGCTTTAGCGTGGTGCCGAACAGGCCGGAGGCGCCAAGGAAGTCCCGCTTCCACAATTCGTGCCCCGGATCGTCGGGCAGGGCCGGGTGCATGACGCATTCGACGATGTCCTGGCCCTTTAGCCACTCCGCGACCTTCAGGCCATTTTCCCAGTGCTGTTTCAGGCGCACCGACAGGGTGCGCATGCCGCGCTGGGCCAGGTAGACATCGTCCGGCCCGGCGGTGTGCCCCAGCATACGCGAGGTCACCTCCAGTTCGGGCCAGGCGGCCTCGGTGGCGCAGGCGGTGCCGATCATGACGTCGGAATGGCCGACGATATATTTGGTGCCGGCCTGGATCGAAACATCCACGCCTAGGGTGAAAGGCTTGCAATACAGCGGCGAGGCCCAGGTGTTGTCCATCAGTACTGTGCAGCCCCTGGCATGCGCCGCCTCGGCGATCGCCGGGATATCCTGCATGACGAAGGTTTGCGAGCCCGGCGCCTCCGCATAGACAACCTTGGTGTTGTCCTGGATCAATTCGGCGATACTGGCGCCGATGGCGGGATCATAAAAGGTGGTGTCCACATTGATCCGTTTGGCCAGAGTATTGCAGAAACGCCGCGTCGGGCCATAAACGCTGTCTACCATGAGAATATGATCACCAGCCTCGACGAAAGACATCAGCGAGGCGACGATGGCGGCCAGGCCGGATGGGTAGACCATGGCTCGATGTCCGCCTTCGACGGCGCAGACCATGTCCTCCAACGAGAACGTGGTGGGGGTGCCCATGCGGCCGTAGTAGACACCGCGCTCGCCAGTTTCCCGGCGCAATCTGGTGGCGTCCATATCGGCCACGGTTGGGTAAAGGACAGTGGAGGCGTGATAAACCGGCGGATTGACAATGCCGAGATTGTTATCCGGGTCGCGGCCGGCCGTGACCAATTTAGTTTCGTCTTTCATGGGTGCAATTCTCAATCGCGTACTGGGGAGGGCCTGGCCCCCGGATGATGTTGGCAGGCATAATGCCACTCCGTTGATTTTGACGCCAATTTATTTCTTGGGAGGCTCATCGTATCCGGATCACGTCTCAAGCCTTCTCCATTTACGACTAATTCATAGGGCAAATGCGAAAATAGTCGCTCGTGTTCACCCTGAATCCTGATCCATTTTGGAGTTAATGTTTTCATCGGTTCTATGGAGACATGTATGAAGCGTAGATACATGGACTATTGCATAATTGGGATTTTGAAGGAGTACGCCGCTGGGCGGACGACCGAGGAGCTTTGCCGCAAGCATGCCATGACGGATGCCCATTCTTCAAATAATAGAAGACAACAGGTGTCCCACGTGGCCGGACGTAACCAGTTTCGTTTTGTCATTCACGCTCTAGTTATCTCTTTGGATAAGGAAGCGCAGTGCGGTCAGGTTAAGATGCTCGCCATGATGTCATTCCCGCCACTTTCGTGGCAGAATTTTGCGGTAGTGAACCCAGGTACTTTTATCGACGTGATCAACTTGATCCGAGGCGGCAATTTTATTATCTGAATAATTAGGTGAGCTGACGAACGCGTTGGGTGGGCAAGGAATGAAGTTTCTTTTGGTAGTATTTTTCCTGTTTGATGGGCAGTGGGTTCAGGGCGATGCTAGGAAGGGCTGGGGTTCCGTATCTTATGAATCACAGGCAGCCTGTCTGGCCAGCAAAGCCCGGGCCGAGGCCATTCATGCCGACCTTCGCAAAGTAAATAGTCGTGCAATTGAAAAGCGGTTTGAATGCATTTCCGAAAGTACAAATTTCGCCAAATGATCGGAACGGTGAAGCGTGAAATTACCCCTGAGTGCGCTATTGCGATATTTAGAATGAAAGGCTAATCTCCAATAAATATACTGCTAAGGTAAGAGATTACTTAATTCAAGTGGTGTGGATGACAGGGAGAAAATCAAATGAAACTCAATTTTATTCTAACGGTGGCAGCTATCGTCGCGATAAGCTTTGCCGGTGCGACGACCACCAAAGCAAAGACCACGCTGGAAATCGTTAAGGAACGCGGCCATCTGCGCTGCCAGGTCGGCCCGGCCAGTCCGGGCTTTTACAATCTGGATGCTAAGGGCGAATGGTACGGCAGTGATGTTTCTGTCTGCCAAGCCGTTGCCGCCGCTATTTTCGGTAGCAAGAAGAAGCTGGAAATCCAATCGGTCAGCAGCCAGGTTCGCTTCACTGCATTGGCCAACGGCGAAAGCGATATGCTGTCGCGTACCGCAACCTGGACCTTGCTTCGTGATACCCAACTGGGCCTGGATTTCACGGCGGTCAACTTCTATGACGGCCAGGGCTTCATGGTGCCTAAGGACAGCGGTATCACCTCCGCGATGGACCTGAAAGGCGCCACCGTATGTGTCTTAACCGGCACCACCACGGAATTGAACCTGGCGGATTTCAGCCGGGCCAACAACCTGAACATCAAACCGGTGACGTTTGAGGATTCCAATGTCCGCAACGACACCTATTTGCAGGGCGGTTGCGATGCTCTGACCAATGATAAATCTGGTCTGGCTTCCAACAAGGCGGCCTTCCCGAACCCAGGCGATCACACTGTGCTGCCCGAAACCATCTCCAAGGAGCCCCTGGCTCCGGCTGTGCGGCAGGGTGATGCGCAGTGGTTCGACATCGTGAAGTGGACGGTCTACACCTTGATCAACGCTGAAGAGCATGGCATCACCAAGGCCAATGTGGACAAGATGCGCTCGACGTCAACAAACGCTTCGGTTCGCCGCATGCTTGGCGTCGAAGGCAACCTTAATGAAGGTTTGGGTTTGTCCAAGGATTGGGCCTACAACATCATCAAGGAAGTCGGCAACTACGGTGAAATTTACGAAGCCTATATGGGTGGCGGTAAATTAGGTATTGGCATCGGTCGGTCCGGATCAGCAAATGATCTATGGACCAGGGGCGGACTGATGTACTCACCGCCGTTCCGCTAGGATCGACGATTAATCGGCCTCGGTTCTGAAACGAACCGGGGCCGAATTTCTTTGATGTATTCCATGCGTAGAATCAGGGTTTGACGGCATGGCGATCGATGATTCTGGTAAGACGGCGACATTAAAGCCGAAAGCTAAGTTCGATTTTTTTCATGACGAGCGGGTCCGTTCGACGGCCTACCAAATACTGACGGCTTGTGTTGTCGGCTGGTCGGCTTGGTATCTGATAACCAATACAGCACACAATCTCGAAGTACGCGGCATGAACACGGGTTTTGGCTTTCTGACGGCCACGGCCGGCTTCGATACGGATTTTAAACTTATTGAGTATAAGCCCGGGGTTGGTACATATGGCCGTATATTCCTGATTGGTTGTATCAATACCCTTCTGGTTTCATTTCTTGCGATTATCCTCAGCACGGTGCTGGGCTTTGCAGTCGGCGTTTTGCGGCTTTCATCCAATTGGCTGGTCGCTCGCTTGGCCTTGGCTTATGTCGAGGTAGTTCGCAACACTCCCCTGCTGTTGCAGATTATTTTCTGGTACGTCGGGGTTTTTGCCCTTTTGCCCAGGGTCAAGAATAGTCTTGATTTGTCCGCCGGGGCGGAGGTGGCCTTTCTTAATAACCGTGGTCTTTATGCCGCTTGGCCGGTCCTGGATGATATGTTCTGGATGACCATCTTCGCCTTTTTCGTCGCGGTTGCCGGGGTCTTGCTACTTAGACGCTGGGCCCACAGGCGTCAGGACGAAACCGGCAAACAGTTTCCTGTTTTGGCGGCCTCGATTGCCTTGCTAATAGTGTTTCCGTACCTCGTCTATCTGGCGTCTGGTTCGACTCTCAATTGGGATGTGCCGAAGCTGCAGGGTTTCAATTTTGCTGGCGGCGCAGCATTGCCACCAGCTTTTCTAGCGTTGCTAGTCGCCTTGGTTTCATATCATGCCGCCCATTTGGCGGAGGCCGTGCGGGCGGGTATTTTGTCGGTAGACAAGGGTCAGACCGAAGCTGCACTGGCCATCGGCCTACGTCCGAACAAGGCCAATTCCCTGATTATAATTCCCCAAGCCATGCGCGCCATCGTACCGCCGATGATTTCTTTGTGGATGAATGTGGTCAAAAACTCCTCGCTTGCGATCGCCATTGGTTATTCGGACGTGGTAGCGCTGTTTATGCAGACCGCTCTAAACCAGGCCGGCTACGCCGTCGAAATGGTAGGTATGACCATGGCCTTTTACATGTTCATCAGCCTTTCAATCTCTGGCGTATTGAATATTTATAACAAGCGCGTTCAGTTAGAAGAGCGTTGACCATGTCCATCGTAAAATATAAAAAAACCGCTCCCAGGGACGCACCACTGTCAGAAACGACGTTTATTGGATGGTTGCAAAAAAACTTGTTCAGTTCCTGGGTCAACACGATTCTTACCATCATTTCGCTTTATATTGTTTATGCGGTGGTCAAGAGCCTGTGGTTCTGGGGTATTCAGGACGCTGTTTGGGTGGCCGAAAACCGGCGTGAATGTTTTGCGATCTCGAAACATGGCGCCTGTTGGGCTGGCGTCCTCATCTGGTTAGACAACATATTTTACGGCCGCTTCCCCAGGGATGAATTATGGCGAGTGAACCTGGGCGGTCTGCTTTTGGTTTTGTGGATGGCTCCGTTATGGCTGCCACGGGTCAAAGACAAGATCTTTATCGGCCTGTCGACGGTGTTCCTCTATCCCTTCCTTGCGGGTTATCTGTTTGCCGGCGGCGACAAGGGCATCTTCATGCAGGTCATGGTTTCTGGCGCCATTGTCTGTCTCGCCGGTAATACGCTGCATTCAATTCTTGGGGTCATGAGCGGCCGCGGCTTGCCGGAAGTATTGATCGGCATTCTGCGTAAGGAAAATGCGTCCGACGGCAATCAGCGTAACACCTTGCTGGTGATCCTCGCTGTTGCCTACGTCATTGCTTACGCGCTTCAAACGAGCTGGTCCGTCATGGCGGTGCCTTGGTCGAAGTGGGGCGGGATGCATCTTACCCTCGTTATTTCCGGAATCGGTATTACCTCAGCCCTTCCAGGCGGCATTGTCCTTGCCCTTGGTCGGCGTTCCCGGCTGCCTGTAATCCGGGTGCTTAGTGTATCGTTTATCGAAATCTTCCGCTCAGTTCCGCTGATCACGGTGCTGTTCATGGCGACGACCATGTTTCCGCTGTTCATGCCGGAAGGCTTCGTCCTGAACAAGCTGGTTCAGGTGATTATTGCCGTGTGCCTGTTTTCTGCCTGCTACATGGCCGAAACCGTGCGCGCGGGCCTGCAGGCTATTCCCAAGGGGCAATACGAAGCGGCTCATACCATCGGACTTGGTTATTGGGGCATGATGAGCCTTATCGTGATGCCTCAGGCCCTGAAACATATGATCCCGAATATCGTGGGAAGCTTCATTGGCCTGCTCAAGGATACCACGCTGGTGTCGATCATCGGGTTGTTTGATCTTTTGGGTATGTTGCGGGCTATTAGTCAGGATATTCCCTGGCGCGGATTGCATCATGAACCACTGATATTTGGCGCGGCGTTGTACTTCGTCGTTTGCTTCGTTATGTCAAAATACAGTCGACATCTGGAAGTGAAGCTTTCAGCTGGCGGCGAACGTTGATCCGGACAGATCGGGGGAGAGAGTGATGACAGCAGTGGATGGCCAGGAAACTCAGGCCCAGTTGGCGTCGGCGGCTTCGTCCGAGGTCATTATTGAACTGAACGAGGTTAATAAGTGGTTCGGTAGTTTTCATGTCTTGAAAGACATCAATCTGACCGTGCACAAGGGTGAACGAATTGTTGTCTGTGGCCCGTCCGGATCAGGTAAGTCAACGCTAATCCGCTGCATCAACCGCCTAGAGGAACATCAGCGGGGCGATATTGTGGTTGATGGTATTATCCTGGACAAGAATCTAAAAAACATCGATCACATCCGCAGTGAAGTAGGTATGGTATTTCAGAGTTTCAATCTGTTTCCCCACCTTTCCATAATTGAGAACCTGACCCTGGGCCCGATTTGGGTGCGCAAGGTCCCCAAGGCCGAAGCCCGGGACATTGCCATGAGCTATCTCGAGCGGGTGAAAATTCCCGAACAGGCCGAGAAATATCCCGGCCAGCTGTCGGGCGGGCAACAGCAGCGAGTAGCCATTGCCCGGTCATTGTGCATGAACCCGAAGATCATGCTGTTTGACGAGCCGACCTCCGCCCTGGATCCTGAAATGATCAAGGAAGTGCTCGACGTCATGGTGGAACTGGCCACCACCGGTATGACCATGATCGTTGTCACTCATGAAATGGGTTTTGCCAAGACCATCGCCGACCGCGTCATCTTCATGGATGAGGGTGATATTGTCGAGCAGAACGAACCGAACGAATTCTTCAACAACCCGAAGTCTGACAGAACCAAGCTCTTTTTAAGTCAAATTCTAACGCATTAATTCTATTTGTAATTTGGGTAGCGGCGAGAAATTTACGCTGCGGTTACGCTTGACCGATTGTTATACGTAACGAATTTGGCAGGATACTTCTTAACCCATGAGCATCAACGCGGAACGACAAACGCGGCGCGGGTTTAATGGGCGCCTGTAGGGCCTTACCGGTGCCCGCAAATGGCCAGGGAAGGCGAACCATGATCCGAGTAAGCCACGGAACGGGCATCGCGCGCCAGGTCACTAAATGAGTGAACTTCATGGACGCCAGCGAGATCGTCAAACGTAACGGGCCGCAAGAATTCTTCAAAAACCCGAGATCCGACTGCAGCCAACTGTTTCTGAGCCAGATCCTGCCGTGCTAAGTCGCCTTACGCGAAATCTAACAAATTGTCCGGGTCCTGCCAGGGTGTGGGCACTTTCCTGCGGTCGTAGGGGCGGAAGCCGAAGCGTTGATAAAGGGGCAGCGCTTTGGGGTGATCCAGGGTGCAGGTGTTGACCAGAACACGCCCCGGCTCCTTATGCCATAACGTATCCAGTGCTTGCCCAAGCAAATAGGGACCTAACCCAAGGCCGATGAACTCCGGCATAATGCCAAAATAGGCTAGTTCCGAGGTTCCTGGCAGGTCGCGGAAGTCCAGCTCGTAAAAACCCGCCGGTACCCCGCCCACGTACAATACACATGTCTCCACGGCCTCATCTTGAATGATCGCGGCCAATTCCTTGTCCGATAATTTCTTGCGGTCGGTCCAATACCAGGGTCGGCCCACGGCGTCATAGAGATAGCGGTAGAAACCAACGGTGATGTCATGGGCGCCGATCAGGGCATGATTGCGTGTCTTGGGTACGACATGGGGCAGGGAGCCTCTTTCCAGCATTTCTAGATAAGTGACGACGACTGGTTCATCATCCATTTGATGGCCAATAGGTAGGGAATTGCCGTCCAGACGCCGGCTCATGAGGTTGGCTGGGTTCACCATATAGCCCAGGCGTTGATAAAAGCCTACCACTTGGGCATTGCTGCCCCGGACTAGCAACTGCACCTTGGGTACACCGGCGGTTTTCAGTCGTTCTTCTGCGGCCACCACGATGCGCCGGCCCAAGCCCTGGCCCTGACGTGCGGGATCCACCGCCACGTAATAGATCCAGCCGCGATGGCCGTCCTGGCCAAACATGGCGGAGGCCACGATCTCGCCCTCGTCCTCGAGGAGCAGGATTTCCCCATGCCCACCAGAGAGGCAAAAAGCGATGTCCTTGCGGGCATCGTTCAGCGGATTCCGCATGAGATCGCAGCGCTGCCACAAATCAACCAGGGCATCCTCGTCGGCGTCGCGATAATTGCGTAATTCCATCGACTCAATGCTCAGGTGACGACGGGCGTATCTTGCCTGCTGCCCCATTCGGACCAGCTGCCGTCGTAGAGAGTGTTATCCTTGTGGCCAAGGGCGTCCAGACCTAGCAATAGGACTGTCGCCGAAACTCCCGACCCGCAAGAAGTTACGGCGGGACGGTCCAAATTCACGCCCGCCTCCGTGAAAAGCGTCCGCAACTGATCGGCCGGCCTTAAGGAGCCGTCATCATTCACCAGTCTGTCATAGGGCAGATTGAAGGCGCCCGGCATATGCCCTGAACGCAGTCCCGCCCGTGGCTCGGCGGCGGTACCATCGAATCGCCCAGCGCCGCGCGCATCGATGATTTGCCGGTCACCGCCATGATCAATCATGCTCAGCATTTGTTCCACCGATCGGACCATGCCAGGTTGGTAGTCCGCGCTAAAACTTGCGGGCGTGACTGCTGCAACAGTACTCTCCATGGTCCGACCCTCGGCCTGCCATTTGGTGCGGCCGCCATCCAGCACTGCGACCTTGCCGTGGCCAAAGGTACGGAACATCCACCAGACACGGCAGGCGCCGGTCAGCTTGCCGCCATCGTAGGTGACAACCATGTCATCGTTACCGATACCCATGGCGCCCACCGCATCGGCGAAGGCTTGGGCTTCGGGAAACATATGCGGCAGACCGCTGTCGGGCGCGCAGACCACATCGATGTTGAAGCGCTGGGCGCCGGGAATATGGCCTGCCACGTATTCCGCATCCGCATCGCGGTTTTCAGCCGGCAAATAGAAGGAGCCATCCAGAATTTTGACTTGCTCTAGATTATCAGCCAGCCAGTCGGTCGAAACGGTTGAAGGATTGCTCATCTTAAACCTCAATATCGAGATGCAATACTCTGATAAGATTATGAAAATTCGATTGATATGCGCCGATTTTGCCGGCCCTTTTTCTCAATTTTGCGGACTCGAACCGTACCGATCTCCGAAGTATTGGCAACATGGGTGCCACCACAAGGTTGAAGGTCGCAACCATCTACATCAATCAAACGGATCCGGCCCTGGCCCATGGGCGGCTTCACGGACATGGTTCTGACCAAATCAGGTTGGGCGGCCAACTCGTCATCGCTGATCCAGTCCACGGTGACCGGGTGGCTCTCGGCAGTTAACTCGTTCAAACGGGCCGTAATCGCCTCTTTCTCCACGGTCATCTCGGGCATGTCGAAATCCAGGCGGCCTCTGCCGTCGCTGATCTGCCCGCCAGTAACAGGGTATTCCACGACTGAGGAGAGGAGATGCAGACAAGTATGGATGCGCATCAGGCGGTGGCGTACCTCCCAGTCAATCGCGGCGGTGACAGAGGTGCCGGCGGTGGGCAGGTCCTGGCCCTCGGCCGCCACATGGATGACATCTTCCGGGCCCTCGCCCTTGACCGTGGTGGCGATGATGATTTCGCTTCCGTCGGCGAGCCGTAATACACCCGTATCACCCGGCTGGCCGCCGCCCGTAGGATAGAAAACCGTACGGTCCAATTCGATGCCGCCGCGGCTGTTCACCGCTGTTACGGTGGCCTCGCAGTCTTTGGCGTAAGGGTCGTCGCGGAACAGCAATTCGGTCATTCGAGCCTCTTTGGCGTTATCACCCGGTCTCGGCCATCCAGCTCGGTACGGGCAAGCCTTTCTCTTTCAGGAAAGGCACATTGAACATCTTGCTTTGATAACGCTGGGCGCCATCACAAAGCAAGGTCACAATTATATGACCCGGTCCCATTTGTTGTGCCAGGCGGATTGCCCCCGCCACATTGACCCCGCTGGAGGAGCCCAGAACCAAACCTTCCTCAATAATCAGATTAAAGGCGATTTGCAGAGATTCCTCATCGGGAATTTGAAACGGCGCATCGACATTCAACCCCTCCAGGTTTGCGGTGATGCGGCCCTGGCCGATGCCCTCGGTGATGGAAGAGCCCTCGGCCTTCAATTCGCCGTTGGTATAGTAGTTGTATAGCGCCGCGCCAGGCGGGTCGGCCAGGCCGATGGTGATGGCTGGGTTCAGCTCTCTAAGATATTGTGCGACGCCGGCGAGGGAGCCGCCCGAACCCACTGCACAGATAAAACCATCGATCTTGCCCTCCGTTTGGCGCCAGATTTCAGGCCCGGTGGTATCGTAATGGCCCTGGCGGTTGTCCACATTGTCGAACTGGTTGGCCCAGATCGCGCCCTCGGAATGGTTTGAGGCAATTTCGTCCGCCAGACGCCCGGAATATTTGATGTAGTTATTATCGTCGCGGTACGGCAAGGCGGGTACTTCACGCAGATCGGCACCGCACATGCGTAACATGTCTTTCTTTTCCTTGCTTTGGGTCTCGGGGATGACGATGACCGTTCTATAACCGCGCGCATTGGCGACCAGGGCCAAGCCGATACCGGTATTGCCGGCGGTGCCTTCGACGATAATACCGCCAGGGCGTAAATCACCCCTGGCTTCCGCTGCGCTGACAATTGCCACCGCAGCCCTGTCCTTGACCGAACCGCCTGGATTGAGGAATTCTGCCTTGCCCAAGATCTCGCAGCCTGTCAGATCCGAGGCCTTTTTCAGGCGGATCAATGGGGTATTGCCAATGCTCTCGATAAAACCCTGCCGTATATCCAAGATCTACTCCACGACCTAATCAATATGAGTTAACCACAGATTATTCTGTATACCCAGTCGAGACAAGTAAATCTAAATTAATAACAGTGTTTCAATGTGTAATTAATCCAGCCAACTCATACGAATCTCGTCTCGGTGTAGGGCCAGCCATTGAAGGGCAATAATAGCCGGACCGGCGTTGATCCGACCATCATTCAAGGTCGCCATGACTTCACTGAATGGCATGACGATGACCTTGATATCCTCACCCTCGGCCTCCACCCCATGAACACCACCGGCCAGGGAGGCATCCGTACGGGCGCAGTAGATGGAAATCTGTTCCGTCACAGCGCCGGGGGAAGCGTAGCAATCCAGGGCATGGGTGATATGGCTCAGCTCGATGCCCGCTTCTTCCATTGCTTCCCGGCGCACCACGTCTTCCTGTTCTTCGCCGGCCTCGATGATGCCGGCGACCACCTCCAGACTCCAAGGCTGTTCACCGTGTGCGAATGGTCCAATGCGAAATTGTTCGGTCAAAACGATCTCGTCGCGCACGGGATCATAGGGCACGACCAACACCGCATGGCCGCGGTCCAGGACCTCACGGCTGATCTCGGCACCCATGCCGCCTTGATAAAGGCTGTGGCGCAAACGGTAGACATCGACCCGGTAATAGCCCTGAAAGACCGTGCGTTTTTCGATGACCTCGACCCTGGGTTTCTCGTCAGTCATGGACCGTGTTGTCCTTCTGATTTGGTACCACCCAGGCAACCAGCCGTCCGATTGTCAGGCCTTGTACCAGAATTGAGAACACCACCACCGCATAGCAGACCGTTACGATCGCGTCCTTTTCCGCGCCGCTGGGCAGAGACAAGGCCAGGGCAACCGAGATGCCGCCGCGCAAACCGCCCCAGGTCAGAACCGGAATTGCGCCCTTGGTGAAATCGCGCCACAGCCCCAGCAGGCCAATGGGAACGGCCACGGCGACGAACCGCGCACCTAGAACCAGGGGAATGGCGATTAGGGCCACCCACATCAGGCCCGGTGTGGTGGAGATCACCACGACCTCCAATCCAATCAACAGGAACAGCACTGCGTTCAAAATCTCGTCGATTAAGGTCCAGAAACTGGTCAGATGGCCGCGCGTAGTTTCGCTCATGGCCAGGCGGGTGCCGTGGTTGCCGATCAGCAGCCCCGCCACCACGATGGCAATCGGACCAGAGGTATGCAGCAGAAACGCCACTTCGTAGGTGACGGTGACCAGGGCCAGCGTGATAATCACTTCCAGATTATACTCATCAATGGAGCGCAGGGCCCAAAAGGCAATGGCACCCGCGGCTAATCCCAGCACCGCGCCGCCGACCGCTTCTTGCAGAAACAAGATCGCTATACCCAACGCATCCAGCGAGGCACCGTGGCCTTCCGCGCCGTTGGATGTCGCCATGGCCAACAGGATAACAAAAACCACGACGCCAACGCCGTCATTGAACAGGCTTTCGCCGGCGATTTTCGCTTCCAGGCCGGCGGGTACCTTGGCGGTTTTTAGGATACCCAGCACCGCCACCGGATCGGTCGGTGAAATAAGCGCGCCGAATAGCAGGCAATAGATGAAAGGCAGGCCAATGTTGAGTAGGTCAAAGGCCAGCCAGATACCGCCGCCGATCAGCCCGGTGGAAAGCAGCAGGCCGCCCGTAGCCATGGCTGCGATCGGCCAACGCCGTTTGGCCAGCTGTGCCAAATCCACATGCAAGGCTCCCGCGAACAACAGAAAACCCAGCATGCCGTGCATCAGGGCGGCGGTGAAATCGATCTCGATCAAGGCCGCGCGCAGGCCCGGGCCGACTCCCCAGCCCGGAATGACGGCATCAATGCCGAGGGCGCCCAGAGAGGCGGTCATGGCGATTAGTACCAGGCCAATGGTGCGGGGCAGGCGCAGGAAACGATGGTTTAGATAGCCGAACACGGCGGCCAGGCCCAGCAAGGTTGCGATGTCGCGGGAGAGATGTTCCATACGATTTGGCTTGAGTCTATTTTTTTGCCGAATTATCAAAGACCGGGGCGAGGGACACCACGGGGTCTTCATTCACCGTCAACATTCCGTTGGGCTGGACGGCCAGGATGAACAGATGGCCCCGCCGGTCCTGCACCTTTTTGCCTTTCTTGACCAAGGCCGAAATGAGCGGGATTTCTCCACTACTCGAGGTGGTAAGCAATTTGTCCAGGCCCTTTATGCGCAGCTCACCGCTGCCGACCATGCCAGCCTTGGCGTCCCCATCCGCCAGAAGATTCAGGTCTAGAAAAATTTCATAATCCTTGGCCAAGATTTTTGCACGCTTTAGGCGCATGACAGTAGCGGCGGCACTCAATTCCTGACGCAGACGTTCAAATACCTGGCGACTGGAACTGATCTGACCCAGCAAGGTCATTTCGATGGCGGCGGCGATGCCGACGCTGATAATGGTTTCACTGGGTATGTTTTCCATAGCAAGGTCGATGTCTATCTCCCGCGGCACCATACCTTTCGGCGCGCCGCCGCCAGTGCTGCTCAATCCACTGTGACCAGCGGTCAGGGTTAACTTCAACAACTTACCATCAGTGCTGGACAGACCCAGGCCGTATTCGGCCGCTTCCAAGCGGAAATCACCCTGGCGGGGATGGCGGACCACGAGGTTTTTAATGCTGGTGTGCAAACCCACCCCGCTGGCCAGAGTTAGGATTTGTTTGAGAGGCAGCCCGCCATTTTTTTCTTGTGCGGTCTGGTTCTGGCTTTGGTTGTAGGCGGGAATATCTAGGCCGCGCAGATCAAGCACGATGGTGGCGTTATCTAGGTGCAGGGCGGAAGGGGCACCATCGGTCATTTGCACCTGGCTCAAGGCAATGCGTATAGGCCCACTCCACAAGCCGTCCTTTTCCAATACGTCGGAATGGACCAGAATCTCGCCAATCCGGCCCAGCTCGCCGCTTCCATCTAGCAGGAATCGCAAATCACCCAAGCTAAATTCAAACTCGATGCTGATTTCAAGCTGCCGATCCCAGCGCACCTGCGCCAGACGTTCGGCGATGGTAAGATAGCCTGACCGGACGCCTGGCTGGCGGAACCGCATTTTTTCGGGTAAGGCGATGGTGATGTCATCGAAGCGGCTATCTAGATGCCGCACATGCGTGACCACCGTGCCGATATCGAATAGGCTGCCGTCGGCACCGTGGACCTTGACTTCGGGGATGGTGATCTCAATGGCGTCCGCCAATTGCACCGCCCGTAGATCACCGTATTGGAGACGTCCATCCTTGGCGATTTTGCCGCCGATATGCAGCAACAGCTCTTCGACCGATGCTTTGATACGTTCCAACTCGGTCACTTCACTTTTGGCTTTGCGCTGCTTTGGTTTGGCAGAGACTTTTTGTCTTGGTTTGCGCTTTTGCAGTTTTTGCAGCAGGCTTTGGCCCGGCTTATAGCCCTGCTTGGCGGCCAGGGTGGCCCATTCTTTGGCCTTGGCCCTGTCTTTCGCCACGCCCCGGCCCTTGAGGTACAGAACTGCCATGCTGTATTGCGACCTAGCGTCTCCTTGTTGCGCTAGACCTTGCCAAATATTTAGGGCCCCAGCGTAATCGCCAAGGGAATAGAGCCTTTGACCATGAAGAAAATCACCGGCTTCGCCGCTTTGAGCACTATACCAGGGCGCCAGGACAACCGTGGCGGCAAGCACGGTGGCCAGGGCAGCTTTTTTCATCATGCAATTCCATTTTTACCGGTATCGATCATAACTGAAACAGGGCACGGTTGGGAAATTTTAGTGTAAGCAGTCCTCTGGCGAGGTCAGGATGATGTGGGACTTATCAGGATTGGATCTACTGATTTGTAATCAGTAGGTCACGGGTTCAACTCCTGTCGCCGGCACCAATAAATTCAAAGGCTTAGCTGGAAACGGCTAGGTCTTTGTTACTTCTAAATTTTACTGGGGACACACTGGGGACATTTTCTGCATTAGTTCGATGACCTGGCTCGGTTGAAATTTTAGCCGGGTACACTTGGCGAACTCTTCGGTATGTCCTTCTTGGCCTACTGTTTCCGGCTACCGCTCCTCACGGGCGCAGCTTCAGGCGATGCCATCACGGTCGAAAGCACCGCCTATACCGTTCGCGTTATCCAGCCCGAAGGAACGGACCTTACCATGTTGGTCTTGGAGAAGGAGCAGAATGACCCTCTCCAGACTCCCGCATCACGTTGGCAAAAAATCTAGGAGCTCAACGATCAATTGGTCCGGTCGCTCTTCTGGTATGAAATATCCGCAGTCGAGCGCGCGACCGCGAACGTCGTCCGCACGCGCACGCCAGACGCTTAGCATGTCGAGACTCTGGCCGGTCTGCCAGCCCAACCGCTTTGGCATATTGCCAGCCCACAATACCATAACCGGGCACGAGAGCTTGCGACCGCGGTCGGTGTCGTCATGTTCGAGATCGAGTTTGACGCCACGGTAGTCGGCACACATCGCCCTGGCGGTTTCGGGATCGGAGAAGCACCGCAAGTATTCCCCATAGGCCTCGTCAGTGAACGCATCGGGGTCCTCGCTCCAGGTGTCGAGGAAGAGGTCAAGAAAGAGCTTGGCGTTGCTCGCGATCACGGTCTCCGGAAACGGCGCCGGTTGACGCATCAAGTGCCAGTGGAACCAGGAATAAGCGAGTGAAGCATCCATGTTCTCGAACGCTTCTTGCGAGGGCACGACGTCCAGATTGGTCAGGCTTAGCACCCTGTTTGGATGATCGAGCGCCAGGCGCAGGCCGACTCGCACGCCGCGATCATGCCCGACCAGGTGAAAGCTTTCAAAGCCTAACGCCTGCATTACCGCGACCTGATCGTTGGCAGTCGTGCGCTTGCAATAGGTCGAAAGATCGGCATCCGAGGACGCAGGCTTGTCGCTATCGCCGTAGCCACGCAGGTCCGGGCAGACGACGGTGTAGTGTTCGGCCAAATGCGGTGCCACCTTGTGCCATTCGACGTGGCTCTGCGGGTAGCCGTGCAACATTAACAACGGTGGGCCCGTGCCACCGTGCACGACATGAATGCCACACCCGTTGGCGTCGATCCGCGATTGCACAAAGCCTTCGAACATACTTCATGTCCCTTATTCAATTATCCCGCTCACGCCAGCGGCTCCTCATCGATAATTAGACACTGGCTTTAACCTGATCTTGATGGGCCCAGAACTGGCCTCCTGGTTCGTCAATGTTGTCACGGCCCTGACTGGTTTGTCCACGGCGAGGGCAAAAATGGACGCGCGCTAAGAAAACGCCCGCCGCTCGGTAGATATAAATATCCCAGCCGGTGGGGGCCTCATACCGCTAGGCAGCGT
>Ga0187827_10000416_pt1 | contig 68043 bp, 63 predicted proteins | sample ETNtaG_39_FD_167969 | JGI IMG/M metagenome (GOLD analysis project Ga0187827, IMG submission 167969) | Marine microbial and viral communities from oxygen minimum zone, Eastern Pacific Ocean - ETNP2014_SV_150_PacBio MetaG (Illumina Assembly) | ecosystem: Environmental > Aquatic > Marine > Hypoxic... | reverse complement strand
TCGCACCGTGTGTTCACCGATTCCGAATTACGGCGCTATGCTCGCCATCTGGCACTGCCTGAGGTTGGTCCGCAAGGCCAACAGCGGCTAAAGGCTGCACGAGTGCTGGTAGTAGGAATGGGTGGGGTGCCCGCCGCCGCCTGAAGCGCTTTACTCTTCGGTCGAAACCCAGCCTTCGCCCGGTTCGAATTTGTTTCCCAAGTCTTCCAACAACTCCCTGATTTCTGGATTCTTTGACGCCCTAACAATCATCATTATCATCGCGGTTGCCTCTGTGTGCTGCTCTGGCGGCAGGTTGTTCAGGAAGGACATAGCGTCCTTGCCCTTCTCGACCGCCTCGATTGACAACCCTCCTCCACATATCGAGCAGAATGCGCTGGTCCGAGGCTGATAATTGCCGCACTTGGCGCAGGGGAACGTGTCGGAACTGCCAGTATCCTCTTCTTCTGGAGGAAGCAGGTGCCCCAGTCCGCGAGCCTTCATCACCGCGACCCGGACATCCTTGCCGAGAAGCTGGATGTAGTAGGAAGGCATATCAGACCCCTTCTCCCAACCGAAGTGCATCCGCATTACCTCCTCCTGGATCCCTGCCTTGGCGAATTGCAGCGCCCGGTTGTGGCGGAAGGTGTGGGCTGACACCACGCCTTTCAGCCCGGCGGCTTCCAGCGCCGGATAGAAGTTGTTGTAAAATGTCGAACTGCTCAAGGGATTGGAGTAGTTGCACCTCTCCGAGCCAAACAGGTAGCTGTCCGGGTTGTCCCGCATCGGGAAAGAGTTCATCCAGGACCGCAGGTCGTGGACACTTTCAACAAGTAGGACATCGCGGGCAAGCCCGTTCTTGCTTTCGGGGATGTGAAGCCAAGTGCCACTGTCGGACTTGAAGTCCACCACCCGGAGCGCCAAAATCTCTCCAATTCGGCAGCCGGAATCATACAGGAGCGCCAGGATGGTCTTGTCCCGGATTCGCCCCAGGCCTTTGCGAATCTCGGCATACTCCTCAAAAGGAATCTCGCGGACATTGTCGGACTGCTTCTCCTCGCGCAGGGTTCCAACCTTCAACGGCTCCGAAATCCCCGGATGCTCGCCCGAGAGCCGCCCGGTGATTGCGAAACGCAGGAAGTCGCGGATCGTGATTGCTACCACCTTGCGGGTGCGCGGTTTCATCTCGCGCTCCTTCTTCAGCCAATTCCTGAAGCGGGTGCAGTCCAGAAGCGTCAGGTCCTCGAAGGTGAACTCCTGCGGGTGATTCATACAGAGGAACCCCTCAAAGGTGCGGAGTTGATGCTGGATTGACTTGAGGCGACCATCCGATACCTCCTTGGCGACCTTGTGTTCCACGAACTCCCCCATCACCTTTGCCCGGTGCGGGGCGGCGGAATAGATGCGGTCGCCATCCTTTTGGTCTATGAAGTCGAAAGTCCCAAGCTCGGGGGGGCGGTGAACGACCCGCCGCCGCACTTTGTCCTTGTCCGGTGCTGTCAGGCGCCTGATCAGGTCCGCCCGCCTTCCATAGAGAGGGAGTTCATTTGCCCGGCAGAGCGTGCGGAGTTGCGCGACCGAGGACATCATCAGCTCGTTTACGTGCGGGATTACTGGCGGTTCAGGTGTCGGGGCGACAGTGGGCAATACCCGTTCAGTTAACGGTCGTTATATAAAATTATTAGTATTTCGGGTTATAGTCAATTACCATCCATATTTCTCGGTTATCTTTAGGCTGGCCTTGATCTTGAGCAGCTTGCGCGCCATCGGCGCCAGGTCTGGATTGCGTATCAAGATGCCCAGCATCTTCAGCCACGGCAGGTCGGAGTAGTTGCGACCGTCGTAGATTTCGCCAATCAGGTTCAGGATGCGCTCGTCGAGCGCGTAAATCAGCTTCGACTCGTCGACGAACTGCTGCTGCGTCCACGGCTGCCGCTTCAGGATGCGGTCATACCACAGGTGCGGCGCCAGCTGCGGGTGCAGCGCCCGGCCGACGCGTTCCCAGTGCAGGCCGCGTAGTTCGTGGGTGTTGACCGCGTGCGACGGCGGCACCAACTCGCCGCTGCCGAGCGCGTTGCGGATGGCGATGGCGGCGTATTCTCCCGAGAGCATCCCGACGTGGACGCCCCCTTTGGTTATCGGGTTCGTGAGCCCGGCCGAATCGCCAACGACGTAGGCGCCGCGCGTCGCGAACTGCGGGATGGGGCCATCGCGCGGAATCAGCCCACCATTCTGCAGGTCGCCTAGTTCGTTGGGGATGCGCTGGTCGGGGTCGACCTGCATCTCGTCTCGGCAGAACTGCTCGAGGCCCGCCTTGGCGCCGTTAGTCGCAACGATGCCGACGTTGAAGACATCGTCGCGCGGGAAGACCCAGACATAGCCGTTGGCGTAGTGAGGATTGATGTAGAAGTCAAAATAATCGGTATCTGGGAAATCGACGTCGCTGGTGCGGAACTTGTATTGCAGCCCCGGCAGCAGCCGCAGCTTGTCATTACCCTTGAGACCAACTTGCGGCACCAGCACCGGGACTCGCCCTTCGGCAATCACCAGCTGCCGCGCCTGCGCGACCGGGCCGTCCTTCGAGGCGAGCGTCCAATGGTCCTTCTCGCGGCCTACCTTCGTGACGCGCACGCCTTCGTGCCGCTCGGCGCCCGCCTTGACCGCGTCGTCCGAGATGGTACGGTCAAGCCCCCAGCGGTGGATTGAGTAGCCGGGCGACATCAGCCCGACCGACTTGCCGTTGGGCATGCGGATGCGGTTGCCCTTCACCTTCCGGATGGCCCAGTCGCCGATCGGGTAATTCGTATGTTCGAACGCGATGCGCCCAATGCCTTCGCCGCAGTGAATCGGGTCGCCGACCCGCTGTTTGCGCTCGAACGTAATGACCGAGTGGCCCGCTTCGGCCAGTCGCAGCGCCGTCATCCCGCCGGCCGGCCCCTGCCCCACTATGGCGACGTCGTGCATCGGCTGGCGCCAGCCTGCCACGGTTAAAAGCAGACTGTCAAACGATTTTGCCAGTCGTACTGCACAAGCGGGCGCATGCTTTTTAGGAAGGAGTTAGCATACGGTGGCTCCGTGTCCGGACTCAACTCACTTCCTGAAGACCTCCCGGGGGCGGTCGCATGACCCGCGACCCGCTCCACCTGACCAAGAAGGAGGCAATCCGGAGTTACAACCTGATGAAAGCGCTGCTGAAGTGGATCGAACAGGAGCGCGCCAGCCTGCACCATATCGCCGAAGATATGGGCAAGATGCCGCCACTCCAGCGCGAATCGGACGCTGTGGGGCGCATCGAGAAAATCGTCGCGGTGCGGCAGAAGAAACTGATTGAGGCGCTGCAACACCTGAAGCCAGAAGTCGAGAAGGCTCACAAACGCGTCCGGGCGGCCGGGCTGATCAAGGGGGGTGCAACGCGCACCGGCAAGCAGCTCAAGCAACAGAAGTCGGGGGTCGAGTTCACCTCGGTTGCCTGCAACGTTTGCGAGAGGGAGCTGCGCACCGGCAACCACGTCGCGACCTGCAACCACTGCAACCTCAAGTTCCATTCTGCCTGCATCTCGCCCATGTTCATGTGCGGGAAGTGTAACGCCGACCTGTCGCAGTTCCAGGCCGCTTACTGAGAGTCACGCAGCACCGGTCGCGCTTCGCGGAACGACGGTAGTACCCCAAGGTCGATTTCCACCACCACGACTCCCGGTTCGAACACGGGCGCTTCGCCGAGGAAGCGCCCGCGCGGGTCGACGATGCACGATTCCCCGCCGAAGGTCAGCGACCCCTGCACCCCGACGTTGTTGGCGAAAGCCCAGAAGCAGGTGGTCTCGATGGCGCGCGCGGGAAGCATGCGGTGGAACAGCGGACGCGACGTGGTGGGGCTGGCCGAGATGTTCAGGATAAGCTCGGCGCCCGCGTGCGCCAGCGCCAGCGATTGCGTCGGAAAGAATATGTCGTAGCAGACCTGCATCCCGATGCGCCCCAGCGGCGTCTCGAAGACCGGCGTCGCGTCGCCGGCGCCGAAGTGCAGCTTCTCCTCGAACGGCCCGAAGTTCGGGAGGTAGCGCTTGCGGTAGTGGCCGATGTAGCCGTCAGGGCCAACCAGCAGCGCGACGTTGTAGAGGCTCTCGCGGCCGAGCTCGACCAGCCCGGCGGCGATGTGGACGCCGCTCTCGGCCGCCAGTGCTGCGAGGCCCGCCTGCGCCGGGCCGTCGCCCGGCACCGCTTCGGCGACGCGTGCGTAGTCGTCGCGCAGCAGGTATCCCGTCAGGAACAGCTCGGGGAGCACCAGCAGGTCGAGTCCGCCGTCGCAGGCGGACTGGGCCTGCTCCAGCAGCTTGCGCGACGTCGCGAGATTGGCGACGACGTCGCCCAGTTCCACGGGCGCCTGCGCCACTGCCAGCTGCATGCGCGCGTAATTGCCGTGCGGTAAAAGGGCTGGGCCAGCAGTATGTCCCATATTGCCATCGGCTACCCGTCAACGAAAAGCGCGTCCGCGGCTTTACGAGGACTTTGACGCCGGCACGCTCGCACCCGGGAACTACGCCGGGTAGCGACGGCGACGGCGGCCGCCGCATCTTCCATTAAGCCCCCCGCGCTCGGCGGCCGATGCGTCTCCCCACCGACTGTCGCGCCATCATCGCCGGCTTCATCCAGCACCGCGTCACCGATGCCAGTGCCTCGGGCGTCGTGCTCGGGCTTTCGGGCGGCATCGACTCGGCGACTGCGCTCGCCATCGCGGTTGAGGCGCTCGGTGCCGAAGCGGTCCACGGGCTGCTGCTCCCGCACGGCGAGACGGTTTCGACCGGAATGGCGGCGGCGCACGCCGCCGCGCTGGCGGTCGAGACGCGCGAGGTGGACATCGCGCCGCTGGCAAGCGCATTCGGCAACGCAACGCCCTTCTTTGAGTCGCGCGAACAGCAGGGCAACCTGCGTGCGCGCCTGCGCATGGTGCTGCTCTACGGTGCGGCGGCCGAGCGCGGGGCGCTGGTGCTCGGAACGTCCAACAAGTCGGAGCTGCTGACCGGCTACTACACCAAGTGGGGCGACGGAGGTGCCGACCTGCTGCCGCTCGGCGACCTGTATAAAAGCCAAGTGCAGCTGCTCGCAACCGCCCTCGGGGTGCCTGCGGCCATCCGCGAACGCCCTCCAACGGCCGAGCTGTGGGAAGGACAGACCGACGAGGGGGAGCTGGGGCTGCCGTATGCGCAGCTGGACCAGCTGCTGGCGGCGCTCGAGCGGCATGACTCACCAGCAAAAATGGCGGCGCGCGGCGTTCCGGAGGCGGATGCAGCGCGCGTTGCGGCGCTAGTGCAGCGCTCGATTCACAAGCGAATTTTCCCGCCCGTTTGTAAACTGGGACGCCGCACGGTCGGGATTGACTGGCGCGAAACCACGGGGGTCCGGCACTAACCCGTAAAAGCCATTTATAACGTATCCTGACGAAGAGAAAATAACCGCACCTTTAGCTACATAAATCGTGGAACCTTTACCCTGTTTTGAGCAGGTTCCACCCCTTTTTCTCGCAAAAAGGAGTGGAACACCACCTGAATTTTGAGGTATTCTACGAAAATAGCCCCCTCTGCAACGCTTATATCTGGTAGCCAGAATGCCCCGAACCCATGATTGTAATGACAAAATGCGATGCTACATGTCTGCCACCCTGGGGGGTGGCCTGATGCCAGCCAACCCGGAAGGACTCGGAATTGAAAGGCGTTTTACAGAAGCCGGAGCCGAACCGTTCGACGCGCTGGAATGGAAGAAGCGCGACACACTGATTCGCAACTTTGACGGTACGACCGCGTTCGAGATGCACGGTGTCAACCTCCCCACTAATTACAGCCAGACCGCAGCCAACGTGCTGGCGCAGAAATACTTCCGCAAGGCAGGCATCCCACGCAAGCTGAAGCCGGTGGCTGAGAAGGGCGTCCCGAAGTGGTTGCGCCGCTCCGCGCCTGACGAGAAGGCGCTGGCAAAGCTTTCCACCAGCAAGCGGCGGGGGGGCGAGACTGACGGGCGGCAGCTGTTCCGTCGCCTGGCAGGGACCTGGACCTGGTGGGGCTGGAAACACGACTACTTCGCGTCCGAGGCGGATGCGCGCGCATTTTACGACGAACTCTGCTACATGCTGGCGGCGCAGATGGCATCGCCCAACTCGCCGCAGTGGTTCAACACTGGCCTCAACTGGGCCTACGGGATTGAGGGACCCCCACAAGGCCACCATTTTGTCGACCCCGTAAGCGGCGAGCTGGAGCGCTCGACCAGCGCTTACGAGCACCCGCAGCCGCACGCCTGCTTCATCCAGTCGGTGAGCGACGACTTGGTGAACGAGGGCGGCATCATGGACCTCTGGACGCGCGAGGCACGGCTCTTCAAGTTCGGCTCAGGCACCGGTTCCAACTTCTCCTCCATCCGTAGTGGTGAGGAGCCGCTCTCGGGCGGCGGCCGCTCGTCGGGACTTATGTCCTTCCTCAAGATTGGCGACCGCGCCGCGGGCGCCATCAAGTCGGGCGGCACGACGCGTCGTGCCGCCAAGATGGTCTGCCTCGACATGGATCATCCCGACATCGAACAATTCATCAACTGGAAAGTCTCCGAGGAGGAGAAAGTAGCGGCGTTGGTTGCCGGTTCGCGGCAGCTGCAGGACCATGCCAACGAAATTTTGGCCGCTATCGTGGCTCACCCCGAAAAGGATGAAAAACTGGACCAGAAACTGAACCGGGCGCTGGCGCGCGCGGTGCGTTCGGCGCTGCGCGACTACGTCCCCGAGTCGCTGGTCGCGCGCGTGCTCGAGCTGGGCGAACAGGGCTGGTCCCACCTAGAGGTGACGACATTCGACACCGACTGGGAAGGCGAGGCCTACCAGACCGTCTCGGGGCAGAACAGCAACAACTCGGTCCGCGCCTCCAACGCATTCATGGAAGCGGCACTCTCCGACGGGGAGTGGCAGCTCTACTGGCGCACCGAGCTAGAGGCAGCCACGGCTGAAGGGCGCGAGCCCAAGGCGTGCCGCAACCTGCCGGCGCGCGACCTCTGGGACCAAATATCGCAGGCCGCCTGGTCCTGCGCCGACCCCGGCATTCAGTTCGACACTACCATCAACGAGTGGCACACCTGCGCGCCCGACGGCCCCATCCGCGGGTCGAACCCCTGCTCGGAGTATATGTTCCTCGACGATACGGCGTGCAACCTCGCGTCGCTCAACCTCGGCACGTTCTACGACGAGCGCGAGGGGATGCTGCGACTGGACGATTACCGGCACGCCATCCGGCTCTGGACCATCGTGCTCGAAATTTCAGTGCTGATGGCGCAGTTCCCGTCCGAGGCTATTGCAAAGCGCAGCTACGACTACCGCACACTCGGCCTCGGCTACACCAATATCGGCTCGCTGCTTATGCGTATGGGAATTCCCTACGACGACGAGCGCGCGTTCGCGATTTGTGGCTCGCTGACCGCCATCCTCGGGGGGGCGTGCTACGCCACCTCGGCCGAGATGGCGCGCGTCAAGGGACCGTTCCCGCGCTACGAGCAGAACCGCGACTGCATGCTACGGGTGATGCGCAACCACCGCCGTGCAGCGTGCAATGCCTCGGCCGACGAATACGAAGGACTGACCGTGAAGCCGCTCGCGATTGACCCTGCTTATTGTCCGGAATACCTGCTCAACAGCGCCCGCGAGGCGTGGGACGAAGCGGTGGCGCTGGGCGAACGGCACGGCTACCGCAACGCGCAGGTGACCGTGATTGCGCCGACCGGCACCATCGGCATGCAGATGGACTGCGACACCACCGGTATCGAGCCCGACTTCGCGCTGGTGAAGCTCAAGACGCTGGCGGGCGGCGGGATGCTACGCATCATCAACCAGTCGGTGCCGCTCGCAGTGGAACGACTCGGCTACGACGAGGCGCAGCGTGACGACATCATCCGCTACGTGCTTGGCAACGGCACGCTAGAAGAAGCGCCAGGCGTCAACCGCGAATCGCTCAAACGCAAGGGGCTCTCGGGCGAGGTCATCGACCGGCTCGAGCAGGCGATTCCCACCACGACTTCGCTGAATATGCTGGTGACGCCGCTGCACATCGGCGAGGAATACTGCCTCGAGAAACTCGACGTTACGCAGGAGCAGGTCACCAACCCTGCCTTCGACCTGCTCGAGCACTTGGGCTACGAGCCCGATGAGGTACAGGCGGCCGACGACTACACCTTCGGGCGGCTGACGGTCGAAGGAGCGCCGCACTTCAAGGAGGCGCACCTAGCGGTCTTCGACTGCGCCAACCGCTGCGGGCGCTACGGCACCCGCTCGATTTCGTGGCACGCACACGTCCGCATCATGGCGGCGGCGCAGCCGTTCATCTCGGGCGCCATATCGAAGACCATCAACATGCCGCACGAGGCGACCGTCGCCGAAATCAGTCAGGCGTATGAAGAATCATGGCGTACGATGAACAAGTCCATCGCACTCTACCGCGACGGCTCCAAGCTGAGCCAGCCGCTGATGTCGGGCACCAGCTTGGCAGTTGCGCTGGCCGACGAGGAAGAGGAGCTGCTGCCGGAAGGCCTCGTCTCGGCCGAGAAAGCGGTCGAAATCATGGCCGAGGCGCTGCCGACCCCCGACGCGCACCAGATTGCGCGCAAGGTAGTGACGCGCTACATCGCGCAGCGGCGGCGGCTTCCCGAGCGCCGTACGGGGTACATCCAGAAGGCAAAGATTGGGGGGCACACAGTCTACCTCCACACTGGCCAGTACGAGGATGGCAGCCTTGGCGAAATCTTCATTGACATGGCCAAGGAGGGCGCCGCCTTCCGCAGCCTGATGAACTGCTTCGCGGTCGCTATCAGTCTCGGGCTGCAGCACGGCGTCCCGCTGGAAGAATTCGTCGACGCCTTCGTCTTCTCGCGCTTCGAGCCGCTCGGCCCGGTGCAGGGCAACGAGCGCATTAAGATGGCGACCTCGATTATCGACTACCTCTTCCGCGAGCTGGCCATCAACTATCTCGGCCGCTACGACTTGGCGCACGGTATCACCGAGGAGGACCTGCGCCCTGACGCACTGCGCTCGGTGGCCGAGGATGATCTGGAAGATGCCGCCAGCGAACGCTCCCCGCACGGCGAGGCGTCGGGCGACCAGCACGAAGTGCAGATGACGCTCGACGACATGGGCGGCGCCCCCGACGCGGGGCTCGACCCCGGCCCGCTCACCCCCGGCACAACCGGCGACCTGCGGCAGGCGACCGTCGCCGAGGCGGTCCGTATGGGCTTCTCAGGCGACCCGTGCCCCGACTGCGGGCAGTTCATGCTGGTGCCGAACGGGAACTGCTTCAAATGCACAGGTTGCGGCGCGACTACGGGCTGCTCATAGAACGGCTTAAACCTAATAACGCACCACTACTGCCGCCACAATGGCGCTGTCCGACACCGTGGGTGAGAAGCTGAAGCAGTTCGAGCGCTACAACAACAGCGAGCTGCGCCGCATGGAGCTGCCGGGCGGCTTCCCGTTCGCCGTAACCGGCCGGCTGGTCTCGGGCACCATCGGCTTCGCAATCATCATCATCATCCTCGCGATTTCGTTCCAGTCGGCGGCCAACTCGGTCGCAGTCTCCGGCATCGGCGGCGGCTCGACCGGCTTCGAGGCGAACGTGGCGACCAACACCACCGCCGGCCCCGGCAAGAGCGGGACGCTCAACAGCGAGGGCACAACTGTGCAGTTCGGCGTCGACGCCAGCGAGAGCGAGTGGGACTTCACGGGCAAAATGCAGCTGGTCGAAGTCGTCGTCGAACTGAGCTGGTCGGCGCAGGGCGGAGATTTCGGGCAGCCGACGGTCTCGCTGCAAATCACCGCCGGCAACTTCTCGGAATCCACGGAGGGGGAAGGTTTCGACGTCACAATCTCCATCACCATTCCCGTAACCGCACTCGAGAACAACCAAATCGTCTCCGGCTCGGCCAACTCGGCCGACGAGTTCATCGCCTCCTTCGAGGCGGCGGGGCCAGCCGTCTCGGGCGTGATTACCTACGAGGACGACGCCAACCCGATGCCCCTCAACGAGCCGCTCGACTACACGCTGACCTGCACACTCGTCAACTGGGAGCTGCAGAAAATTCACGAAGTCTCGGACATCTGATGCAGTCGGCAGCCGACAGCGGAAACCTGCTCTTCACCGACGAATACAAGCGCGCGCTCGAGAAGGCGTCTTACGAAATCGTCGGTAACCACTCGGCCATCGAAATCTGCGGCTGGACCAAGAAGGGGATGCGAACCGGCTCGGAGGGGTGCTACAAACAGAAGTTCTACGGCATCCGCTCGCACCAGTGCACACAGATGACCCCCGCGGCGGTCGCGTGCGACCAGAAGTGCGTCTACTGCTGGCGGGTCAACGAGATGTTCTCTGGCAAGCAGGACCTGATGGCCCAGGCGCATGATGAGCCGACCGACATCGTGCAGGGCTCGATTGACGCGCACCTGCACAAGCTCTCCGGCTTCGGCGGCAACCCCAGCATCGACCGGCAGAAGTTCGAGGAATCGCTGACGGTGCGCCACTTCGCAATTTCGCTGACCGGCGAGCCGACGCTCTACGAGCGGCTGCCGGAGATGCTGCGCGAGCTGCGCGCGCGCAGCATCTCGTCGTTCCTTGTGACAAACGGCCTGCACCCGGAGATGATTGAGCGGCTGCGCGACGAGAATGCACTGCCGACGCAGCTCTATGTCTCAATGGACGCGCCCGACGCGAAAACGTGGAAGAAGATTGACGTCCCGCTGCTGCCCGACTACTGGGAGCAGGTCACCCGCACGCTCGACCTGCTCGACGGGCTGGAGACGCGCAAGGTGCTGCGGATGACCGTCGTCCGCGACTGGAACGATTTTGACCTCCCCGGCTATGCTGCACTCGCGCGTCGCACCGGCGCGCGGACGATGGTCGAGGTCAAGAGCTACATGCATCTCGGCCCGGCGCGCAAGCGGCTCAGCCAGCGCAACATGCTCGAGTGGCCCGAAATCAGGGCGTTCGCGCAGGAGCTGGCCGACGAGCTGGGGTGGCAGGTCATCGACGAGGCACCGAACAGCCTGATTGCGCTCGTCTGCGAGGAGGACTACCCCAGCCGCGTGATGGACTTCGGCGACCCCATTACGGGGCATCTGGAGCCGGAATTCAGTTGTTGAAGAACGCGCAACCGTCTTAACTGGTGGCTGGCGGTGCGCCGTCGTGGACCCGCTCAAGGGTATCGAGCGCGCCTTCACGACCCAAATCGGGCCGGACGCGGTCGAGCGACTGATGGCGACCGTGACACCGCTGCCGGTCATCCTGATCGCCGGCGACCAGCTAACCGGCAAGTCGACGCAGGCACGGATGCTGGCCGGCCACTTCAGCGGCGTCTGTCGCTCGGTCGGCGGGCTTTTCCGCGAGGCGGCGGCGCGGCGCGGCATCTCGGTTGCGGAGCAGGCGCGGCGGCTGCTGACCGAGCGCGGAATAGATGTCGAGATTGACTACGCCACCTGCGAGTGGATTGGCGGCGCGGGGCTCGACGGGAGCATGGCGGTCATCGAGGGGCGGCAGCCAGGCTGGCTCGGCGGCTTCATGTCCTCTTTGGGTAAGGAGAACATGGCGCGGCTCTACTTCCACTGCTCGCACCGCGAACAGGCGGTGCGGTTCCTGAAGCGCGAGCTGGGCAATGACGCCGGCCGGCTGGCGCGCGACACGCTGCCGTCGGACGAGCCGGAGACGCTCGCGGCGCTGGCCGAGGCGGTCGCAGCGCTGAAGCTGGAGGGCGCTGCCGACGTCGCTGCGCAGTTGCGCGACAACACGCGCCGCGACGATGACGACCGGCAGCGCTACCTCGAGCTTTACGGCTTCGACTACCGCGACCCAGCAGGCTACGACCTCATCGTCGATACCGACGGCAAGCAGCCGCCCGACGTGCGCGACGAAATCCTGCGGCAGCTGGCGCGGCTCGAGCCGCTCTGGGCAACGCTTTAGAGCTGGGGGGATTGCACGTCGTGGATCTCTCCGCTAACGAACAGAAAGTGCTCCGTGCGCTCGCCGCTGGCGAGCTGTCGCCAGCGGCGGCGGCCGAGGCTGCCGGCCTCGGCGAGCAGGAAGCGGTCTCGGCCGCCTCATGGCTGCGCACCAAGGAGCTGACCGAAATCGAGGAAGTGGCGACCGAGCTGGTCGGGCTGAACGAGGAAGGACGGCGCTACGCGGCCGAGGGCTTGCCCGAACGGCGCGCGATTGAGTGGCTTAACGAGCATGGCGCCGCGACCGCCAGCAAGCTCGCCGACGGCCCGCTCACCGCCAACGAGGCGCGCATCGTGATTGGCTGGCTCAAACGTAAGCAGTGGGCCTGGCTCGAGAAGAGCGACGACGGCGTGATGCTGACCCCCGCGCGGGACGACGCACCCGAGGGCGCCGACGAGCCGCTGCTGCGGCAGCTGGCAGACGGCGCGCAGCCGGTCGACAGCCTCGACCCGCAGGGACTGAAGCTGCTGCAGGGGAGGCAGATTCTCGAGCGCAGCCAGCAGGTCGCGCGGACGCTGCGCATCACCGAGGCGGGGCGGATGGTGCTCGACGAATTGAGCGGCGAGGAGCTGCTGGGCGAGGTGACGCCGGAAATGCTCCAGTCGGGCGGCTGGCGCGAGGGGCGCTTCCAGCGCTACTCACTCGAGACGCAGGCCGAAGGCGCAGCGCAGGCGACACTGCACCCGCTGACGCGCTTCACCGAGGAGATTCGCGGCATCTTCCTCCAGATGGGCTTTACCGAAATCGAGGGCGACTATGTCGAGTCGGCGTTCTGGAACATGGACGCGCTCTTTATCCCGCAGGACCACCCAGCGCGCGAGCTGCAGGACACTCTGTATCTGGACGACCCGAAATCATTCCTGCTCGACGACGAAGAGGCGGTCGCGGCGGTCAAGGCAATCCACGAGACTGGCGGCGACACCGGTTCGACCGGCTGGCGCTACGACTGGTCGCGCGAGGTCGCCCAGCAAGCGCTACTGCGGACGCACACGACGGTCAGCACCATCCGCTACCTGTCGGAGCACCGCGAGCCGCCGGTGCGGGTCTTCGCCGTGGGTCGCGTCTTCCGGCGCGAGGCACTGGACGCGACGCACCTGCCGGAGTTCACGCAGGTCGAGGGCATCATCATGGAGGAGGAGGCGAGCTTTGGGATGCTGATTGGCGTGCTGAAAGAATTCTACCGCCGCATGGGTTTCCCTGACGTCCGCGTGCGCCCCGCCTACTTCCCCTACACCGAGCCGTCGATGGAGATCGAGGTGAAGTTCGGCGACCGCTGGCTCGAGCTGGGCGGCTCCGGCATCTTCCGCCCCGAAGTAACGGCGCCCTTCGGCATCGATACACCGGTGCTGGCGTGGGGACTCGGCCTGGAGCGGCTGGCGATGCTGCGGCTGGGGCTGAAGGACATCCGCATGCTCTACCAGTCCGACCTAGAATGGCTGAAGACTGCGCGCTGAATCCTTAATTTAGACTCTTTTTCGACTCTGAACGATAGGGTTGGAGTCGTCGAGAAAGGACCTTAGAAGACGTTTCCCTCAAGATTCATTTTCGCCCAGTGGCAACTTGACTTATTCAATCAGTGTGGACTGCTATTCATCCCGCACCAGGGCTGCAATCGTTCAATTGGATCGGAACGACTTACCCTACTAATTAACTAAATTTCTTGATTGCAATGCTACGAACGACCCATACCAAAGTAAAACCGAATACCGCCATTGCGTATACTGAATATGATAGAGGCATATCATTATCCGTTGTGCCAATCAAAGTTATTACTGCCAGAAAAATAATCAGTATGGCCGTGAACCATTGGAGCTCTTTCTCAAGGTCATCCTTGGATGTGCTGCCGGGTCCAAAATTCCTGACACTGTAGCTAATCACAGCCCAGCTGACAACGAATGCACCAATAGCAATTGGAATATCATAGCTAGAGTTAGAAGTACCCCCGTAACTCAGAAAAGCCAAAAAGGTAATCAGCGCTCCACCAAACCACATCAACTCCCGTTGCATGTCTTGGGCCATGGTAGCTCCACACTCTTGGTATTTAAAACGAGACCTTCACAGTGATACTGGAGCCTCTGCCAGCGTCACCTGCTGCTGGAGCGCTTGGACCAGAGGGTTGTTGAACTTGTCCAACTAATCCTTAAATACGTCCCCGGGTGCGGCGCGAAGTCCGTAGGAGGAGCGCTGCTCCGCACACTACGGGGGTGAAACCATCGCAGGCGACGTGAAGCAGGCTATCGCAGACGCGCTCGAGACGCGCAAGGAGCGCAAGTTCACCGAGACAGTGGAAGTAGCGATTAACCTGCGCGATGTCGACCTGCAGAACCCGCAGAAGCGCATCAACGACGAACTGGCGCTGCCGCACGGCCGCGGACGGCCGGCGAAGGTCGGCGTCTTCGCGCGCAAGGAGCTGGCCGAGAAGGCGAAGGCGCACGCCGACCTGATGATTACCCCCGAAGAGCTGGGCGACCTCGCCGACAATAAGCGTCGCGCGCGCAAGGTGGTCGACGGCATCGACTACTTCGTCGCCGAAATCAGCATGATGGCTGACATCGGCAAGTCGCTGGGCGTCGTGCTGGGGCCGCGCGGCAAGATGCCACGACCGGTGCCGCCGACCGCCGACATCGCGCGCATCATCGACGGACTGCACGACCTGGTGATACTGCGGTCGCGCGATCGCCCCACCTTCCACGTCTCGATTGGCAACGTGGCGATGGAGCAAGAACTGCTGGTTGAGAACCTCGAGACGGTCCTGAAGCGAATTGAGTCGCACCTCGACCGCGGCGACCAGAATATCGCCTCGGTCTGGGTCAAGACTACCATGGGTAAGGCGGTGAGGGTCTGATGCAGGCAGTCGCCACGCAGTGGAAGCACGACGAAATCGCGCAGCTCGAGGAATACCTCGCGGCGCCGGTCGTCGCGCTGGTCGACGTCAGCGGCATCCCCGCGCGGCAGATGATGGAGATGCGTAAATCGCTGCGCGTCAGCGGCGTGCGCGTGCGCATGAGCCGCAACCGGCTGCTGCGCCGCGCCATCGATTCCGTTGCCGCGAAGCGCCCCGGGCTCGAGAAGCTGGCCGACGCGTTCCGTAAGGAGCAGCTGGCGCTGCTGACCGGCGAGGGGAGCCCGTTCACGATTTTCCGCATGCTCAGCGAAGCGCAGACACAGGCGCCCGCGAAGGGCGGCGAGACCGCCAGCGCAGATATCGTCATCGAGAAAGGGCCGACGCCGTTCCCGGCCGGGCCCATCGTGGGCGAATTCCAGCAGGCAGGCTTCCCGGCCGCCATCCAGAAGGGACAAATCGTGATTCGTAAGCGGCACGTTGCCGTCGCGGAGGGTGAGACCATTTCGGCGCCGGTGGCTGGAGCCCTTGCAAAGCTCGAAATCTTCCCGATTACGATGGGGATGGAGCTGCTCGGCGCATACGGCGGGGAGAACTTCTACTTGCCCGAAGTGCTGGATATTGACTATGACGAGTTCCGCGGACAGCTGCAATCAGCGACCGCCGGAGCATTCAACCTCGCAATGCACGCGCGCTGGTTCAGCGACACCACGACGGTGCCACTGCTCTCGAAGGCGCGCCGCGACGCACTCGCCGTGGCGCACGCCGCGGCGTGGCCGTCGGAGGCAACCATCGCCGCGCTGCTCGCCGAGGCGCACCAGCAGATGCTGGGCGTCGCCGGCCACGCCGGTGACGGTGCCGACGATGAGCTGAAGGCGATGCAGGGCGCTGCGGCGCCCGTCGCCGCAGCGCCATCCACCAAGGCGAAAGCCGCGTCGGAATCGGAAGACGACGACGAGGAAGAAGAGGCGTCCGAGGAAGACGCCGTATCAGGATTAGGAGCACTATTCGAATAGGAGGAAACAAAAAATGGAATACATCTATTCGGCAATGCTGCTCAACTCGGCGGGCGCCGAGATTGACGCCAAGAGCGTCACCAAGGTCCTCAAGGCCGCAGGCCTGAAGACCGACAAAGCACGGGCCGAGGCCCTCGTGGCCGCGCTGGAAGGCGTGGACATCGAGGAAGCCATGGCAACCGCCGCAGTAGCTGCCCCGGCAGCCGCAGCAGCTCCGGCCGCGTCTGGTGACGAGTCTGGCGGCGAAGCCCCCGCAGAGGAAGCAGAAGCCGAGGAAGAAGAAGTCAGTGAAGAGGAAGCAGTCGAAGGACTCGGTGCCCTCTTCGGTTAGGCCCGCCAGCGGGGCCCTGCCCCGGGAGAAGCGATGGAGACCGAAACCGAGGAACCCGCCCCCGACGCCCCGGCAGGCGACGCGCCTGCACCCAGCGAATACGCTGGCCTGAAGGTCGCCGACCTAAAGGAGAAACTGCGCGAGCAGGAGCTCCCGGTCTCCGGCACCAAGGCTGAGCTACTGGCGCGGCTGGAAGAAGCCGGCGCCAGCGGTGAGGAAACCGCGGAAGCCGCAATTGACTACTCCGAACTCTCGCAGAAGGAGCTCAAGGCGCAACGCAAGGAAGTCAACGAGGCGGCCGAAGTGCTGCGCATCAAGCGCGACGAGATGAACCTCGAATCACAATCGCACGCTGGCAAGCGCAACGAGCTGAACAATGAGGCGAAGGTACAGATGGAACAGGTGCAATACCAGCGCACCCTGCGCAACGGCCTCAACTTCGACGTGAGTCAGGTGCGCGACGAGCGGCGCGAGGTGCTCGACGAGGTTGACCAGCTGCGCGAGCAGTTCCTGTCGCTGAAGCGCGCCCGTTTCTCCGGCACCCACTTGCCGCCCGTCCCGAAGCTACGGCGGCAAATCCAGGAGCTGGAAATCAAGCAGATGACCAGCTCGATGAGCATCAAGAAAGAGCGCGAGCTCGTCGAGAAAATCGGCGCGCTGCAAGCGCAGATTACCGCGCAGGACGAGATGATGGATGGCGACGAGGAGGTAGCCGCAGCGCGCGACCTGTTCCGCGCTGGCGAGAAGAAGCGTAAGGAGCTGACGCACGATATGAAGCGCGTCCGCGACGCGGCGCAGAATGCGCACGAGCTGATGCGCGAGGCGCTCAAAGCGAACCGCATCGCACGCCGTAAGGCGGACGCTGCACAGCGCGCTTTCGTCAATTCCAAGGAGCAGGCGGACGAAGTCCACGCCGATTATATCGAGCAGCTGCGGCAGCTCTCGGCCATCGACAAGGTGGTCGCCGAGCGGCGCAAGGGCGGGACCGGCGCCAGCGTCATCGAGAACGTCGCGAACGCCGAAGAGCTGTTCAGCAAGTTCCTCGCCGGCGAAAAACTCTCGACCGAGCAGCTAATGATTATCCAGAAAGCCGGGATGCTGTAGCTTTTTCAGTCGCGGGCACTGCCGCGCCGTGAATCCCGTGCTGTGGGAGCCATCGCAGGAGCGCCGCGAGGCAAGCCTGCTCTGGCACTTTATGCAATCGGCGCCGGCGAAGTTCGAAACCTACGCTGACGTCCACCGCTGGTCGCTCGACGAGATGGAAGCGTTCTGGGCCCATTTCTGGGAGTTCTCGGGACTGCGCGCCAGCCGCGGCTACGACACGGTACTGGTCGAGCCGGCGATGCCGGGCGCGCGCTGGTTCCCCGGCGCGCACCTCAACTACGCCGAGAATTTGTTGGCGGCTGACGACGAACTCCCTGCAGTCATCGGCTGCGCCGAAGGGCGCGACGACGTGCGCTTGACGCGCGGCGAGCTGCGGCAACGGGTGGCGCGTGCGCAGGCCGGCCTGCGCGCGCTCGGCTTGCGCAAGGGAACACGCGTGGCGGCGTTCGTCCCGAACTGCATCGAGACGCTGGTGCTGATGCTGGCGACGACCGCGTCGGGCGGCGTCTGGACTTCCTGCTCGCCCGACTTCGGCGCGCAGGGCGTGGTGGACCGTTTCGGGCAGGTGCGGCCGCAGCTACTCGTCGTTGCCGACGGCTACCGCTACAACGGGAAGCTCTTCGCTCTCGATGCGAAGGTGAACGGCGTGCTGGGGCAGATTGCGGATATTGAGCACGTTATCCGCATACCGTTTTCGGGAGCCGCGGACGAACTGGCGCACGGGTCGGTCGTCGAATACCCCGACCTGCTCGACAACGCGGCCACGGAGCCGGAGTTCGAGCCGGTTGATTTCGACCACCCACTCTACATCATGTATTCGTCGGGAACGACCGGCGCGCCCAAGTCGATTGTGCACTCAACGGGCGGGACGCTGCTGCAACACCTGAAGGAACACCAGCTGCAGTGCGACCTGCAGTCGGGCCAGCGGCTCTTCTGGTTCACCAGCTGCGGCTGGATGATGTGGAACTGGCTGGTCTCGGCGCTCGCCTCGCGGGCGACCATCGTGCTCTACGACGGCAGCCCGGGGCATCCCGACCTCGGCGCGCTGTGGCGCCTAGCGGAGCGCACCGGCACCACCCACTTCGGCACCTCACCTAAATTCCTCGCGTCATGCGCTGGTGCTGGGCTGGTGCCACGCGACGCGGCCGACCTGCGGCAGCTCCGCGCGCTGCTCTCGACCGGCGCGGCGCTAGTGTCCGAGCAGTTCGACTGGATTTACCAGAACGTCCACGACGACCTGCAGCTCGCCTCGATTTCCGGGGGGACGGATATCGTCGGCTGCTTCCTCGGCGGCAACCCCCTCTCGCCGGTGCGGCGCGGCGAGTTGCAGTGCGCGCAGCTGGGGATGGACGTGCAGGCGTGGTCGCCCGACGGCGAACGCATTACGGGGGAGTGCGGCGAGCTGGTCTGCACGCAGCCGTTTCCGTCGATGCCAACCCGCTTCTGGGACGACGCGGACGGCGCGAAATATCACGCTGCCTACTTCGAGGAATTCCCGGGAGTCTGGACCCACGGCGACTTCGTCGAAATGACCGCGGAGGGCGGCGCCATCATCTACGGCCGCAGCGACACGACGCTCAACCCGGGCGGCGTCCGCATCGGCACCGCCGAGATTTACCGTGCGGTCGAGAACCGACCTGAAATCGTCGACGCCATCGTCGTTGGGCGGCCGGTCGCGGGCGATATCGAGGTGGTACTCTGCGTCAAACTGGCCGAGGGCGTCGTCTTTAGCGACGCCCTCGCGGCGGAACTCCGCAAGGCCATCCGCAGCGCCACCACGCCGCGCCACGTCCCGAAGCATGTGGCCCCGGTCGCCGAAATCCCTTACACCATCTCGGGCAAGAAGGTTGAGAAAGCGGTGCTGGCCGCCATCACTGGACGGCCGGTCAAGAACCGCGACGCGCTCGCCAACCCGGAGTCGCTCGCCGAATACGCTGCGCTGACTTTCGACTGAACTACCAGTCGACGACGACGTATTTCCACATCACGACGTCGCCGTCCTGCAATTGCAGGTCGCCGGCGCCGACCACCGAGTGCGCACCGTTGTGGTTGAGCTCCCAGTAGCGGCCGCTGTCGCCGGCGACGCCATCGAGGGTGTGGACGTAGGGGCCGAAGGAATACCACGTTACACCGACCGCAAAGCCGTTGGCGCGCGCGGCCGCGATGGTCGCCGCGTAGGCCGAAGTGTCGTTGGTGACAACGATGCCAGCGAAGCTAACCGTCGTCGCGTTGACGAAGGTCGTCGCGTTAGTCCCGGCGTCGCCGAAGTCGAGCGTGACGGTGACATTGGCGCTCTCCGCGGCGATTTCGCGGTAGCGGTAGATGATGTCGGGCTCTTCCTGCAACGCGACGTAGCCGCCCCACGCGACCGCGTTCAGCAGCAGGATTATGCCGAGCGTTTGTAACGTTTCGCTGGACATGTGCGGCGCATTCGCGGAGGGGATTTAATCGTTCCATCGCAGCTTCCGCAACAGTGGCGGCGGGTCCGGCTGCCGGCCGTAATGGAACAGCGCCGCCGCGCCGAACCAGCCCAGAGCCGAGGTGGTGCGGAACGCCGCTTGGAACCCGGGTAGGTAGGCCGGCGTCAGCACCATGAATCCAACGCCAAGCAGCAGCCCCGCGATCCACGCGAAATACGCCTGCCCCTCGCGCATGCGCTCCATGAAGAGCAGCAGGTAGAACTGGCTGAACGAGAAGACCGCCACGGCGGTCGCGAGGCCGGTCTCGGCCGCCGCCATCGCCGTCCCGTGCGCCGGCTCGAGCCACGGCGCCAGAAGCGCAAAGCTGCCGAGCACCACTGCTAGGCCAGTCACCGACTGCTCGAGCATCGCCGTGCTGCCCACAGCATCCGCGGGCGGGCCAAGGCGCTGCGAGAGCGCGCGCAGCAGGATGGGGGGTGACGCGAGCCGGAAGAGCAGCGTGAAGCCCCCCACCGGCCAGAGCAGCCAGCTCTGCGTCGAGGCAGCCCAGACCGCCCAGAGCGCCGCCACCAGCGCCGAGCCAAAGAGCAGTAGCAGTCCCAGCAGCAGCCAGTCACCCGACTGCCGCTCGGTGGCAAACTCTACTAGCCGCACCAGCAGCGGCAGCGCCAGCGTCACCAGCCCGGCGAAGAGCACCGTCAGCGACAGTAGCTGCAGGTCGTCCACGCTGGCGCAATGCGGGGGCTATTGAAGCGTCACGCTGCCGGGGTTCTCAAAGCACCATATCCGTTATGGAGAAGGTATTTACGGTTCGCGCCGTTCAAACAGCGTGCTGCGCACTCACCCACACGTATCGCTCACGGTGGTCGCCGTCGTGATACTGCTCCTGCCTGCCACCTCCTCCTTCGAAGAACCCTTGCCTGTGGTGGCCATCACCTCGCTCTCCGATGGCGACTGGGTCGAGGGTGTCATCGAGATAACAGTTGCAGCAGAGGGCGAAGTCACGTTTGTCGAACTGTTCATTAATGACGAAGTGGTCACCACTGCGGTTTGCACGGACTGCATAGTATGGGACACACGGGTTGCAGACACTACCGCGCCGGCGGAATTCACGTTGGTTGCCCGTGCGACGTACAATGATGGCTCGCAGATGGAGAGTGAACCCATGAGCGTGACCGTGCTCTACCCACGGCAGCTGACCTTTGAAGCGACTGGTGAAGGCATCAATCTACAGCCTGAGTGGCACCCTGATGGGGAGCGACTGGTGTTCAAGTCCAACCGCGGCCTAGAACAGCACATCTATCACATCTACACGATGGACGCTGCGGGAGGCGAACCAGTAGAAGTCCAGACCGACCGCAGCTACCATGGCTATCCAGGCTGGTCGCCTGACGGGAGTCACATGGTGTTCAACTCCTACGATCCCGTGAATGGGACCACACATGACATGGACATCTTCGCTGTTGATCTTTCCAGCGGCGTCAGCGTCTCCATCACCTTCCACTGCTGGCCATCAACCGGAAGGTCTCAATGACCCGCCGCAGGTGGTGCACCGCGCGCGGAATTCGCGTCTCCGCCACGTAGTCGCAGTCAAGGATGTCGCGCGCCGCGCGCAGCTCGCTAATAACGAGCTTGAACCATAGTTCGAAATTCTGGTGGACGATGATGAAGTGCAGCTCGTCACTCGATGGGGAGCCGTCGTGCCCCTGCTGCAGCGCCAGCAATTCCTCCAGCCGCAGATACTCTCCGTAGGTCGGGGGCCATCGGCTGGGGAACGGCGAGCGGTTTTAGTCGCTTCGGCGCCTTTTCAGCGCGATTATTGCCGCGGCGAGCGCGGCGGTGAGCAAGGATGGGGCGGGCAGGCCGCTGTCATCCAGCTCCTCGGAAGTATTGTTGGTGGGGGGGTCATCAGTGTCATTGACGGGGGGGTCGTCTGTCTCGCCTCCGTCGGCAAGCTGATATTCGAGGACGATGAGCTGCCCGTCGGCAAGCTGTGTTTCGCTCCACGTATCGATCAGAACACCGTTCACCTCCAGTGTAAGCGTACTATTCCCATCAGCGACCATGTGCAACACCTGTTGTGCCGAGAAGGGCTGCCCCCAGATAGAGAAGAAGGTGCCTAGCGGGACTGGCCCAGGTTCGGGTGTCTCGATGTGAAGCTTCCCGCTGCCGTCGTGCGTGTGGATGGCGTGCATGGCACCTGGACAGGCTGCGGTGTCAATGCCGATGTCGGCAGGAATGGTGAGGGGGGTGCCATTGTCAAGGATTACAAGCGTGACGTGGTAGTGTTGCGACAGATTCGAGTGGTTGCCAAGACAAACCTCCTCCAATTCAAGCGGCTCCGTATCTATCAAAGAATCGCAATCGTCTGGAATCGTGTCGCCATCAATGTCAATATTGTCGTCAAATCCACTGCAGAGATCTGCATTGTCCTTGACACCATCCGCATCAGAATCATCGATGCACCCATCCCCATCAGAATCCCATGGAATGGACTCTTCATTGCTGCAATTATCCGTCCAGGATTCAACATAATCACCCGGCGTCAGATCTTTGCCAGCGAATCCGGGGAATGAACTGTTGTAGCGATGAGTCTTGAACACTTTATTCTCGTTACTCTTCCCATTTTGATTTTGAGGGATGTCGTCTCCCTGATTCAGGGGCCCGGTATCAATCACTGGATTGATGTATTTCCAGACGACTTCGCCTTCCGGATTCACCTCAATGAACGTGCCACGGACACCCCAAGTCACCAATGTGTTACCATTCTCCAATCGCTCTACCCCTCCCAAGGAGGACGCAGATATATTCGTACCTTGGTCCCAAGACCAACTCGGTGCAGCAGGCGCCCAAGGACTGCCGGATTGCAAGACATATTCGCCATTGACCAGAGGTGGGGAAATGACATCGGCTGAAGAATAACTTGTGCTGCGGCCAACACCATTGTTGAAGACAATCAAATCACCAGCACCGAGACGCCCTTCATTGATCCACTGAATGTCATGTTGGCCGAACAGTTGCTGATTATCAGCTGTTCCCGCGCGATAGGCTTCGGGGTTGCCCCAGCGATAGAGAATGTCTCCACCCTTCCCTGAGTTGCCTCCGGTATGTCCAGCAGCTTCCTCAGTTGTCGTGCTGTGATCAATGATGTAGATCTCGTTCATATTCCTGCAGGACAATGCAATTTGGTCCAAGATTGGGTTGTAATCGATGCCATTGCAATGCATCCAGTCACTCTTGTATGGGTTAAGGTGGTCTGGCGAATCGACGAAGTTGATGTCGAGTAATTCAGGGTGATCGCCAACGACGCCATAGTTGTCCTTGGCGGAATCATAATCCTGAATCAGATGATCCCACATGTGCCACTCCCAGACGATATTGGCTTGGTCGGTTCCGACGGGTTGAACCTCTACGATGTGGTCGGGCCAAAGGGTGTCTTGGCTCATCTTGTTGGGGTTGCGTCCTGCTTGGTAGGATTCAGATTCACTCTTGAACTCCCACGCGATCATCAGAAAATTCTCATTGGACAATGGTTCAATATCGTGATGGCTACGATTGGTATCTCCGGGGTAATACCATTCCCATTCCATTTGGCTGTCCCAAGACAGGCGCTCAATCTTACCAGCAACCCCATTGCCATCATGATCGAAATTGGTACCAAGGTTGGTCGTTCGCAGCAAATCTCCATCCTCGAGCATGTAGACCGCCATACCGGGGGGCAGTCCACTAGGAGATGTCCACGAGTGAACCATTCGCCCATGTGCGTCAATGAGGTATGTGCTCTCGGATGTCATCGGAGCGAAGAGTGTGTAATCCTCATTCACACGATTAACGCAATAGATGAGCCCCACTGTCCATGTGGTATTTCGATTGGCATTGCAAATGGGTTCAACCGGCGAGCCAGAGGATCCCTGTGCCTCTGTGGAGGAGTTAATTCCAATTGGTAGTAGCAGTGAAAGGAAAAAAATCGATGCGAGGATGGCGCCCTGTCTCATGCTCTGCCGATGAGCCTCATCTACCCAGAGGTCGTGGTCTCGCCGCCACCGGAAGCGCCGTCCTCAGATTGTTTATTGTTCGGATCGGGGGCCTCTTCCTCTTGTCGCTCATCCTCGTAGTAGATGTAGGGCTGGCTCACCGGCAAGCCTTCGTAAGCCGAAAGCTCCATTGTATCGAGCCTGTGGACTGTCACTCCCTGCTGCGAGATGGCATAGACGTAATCATCAATAAAGACAGTACGGCGGATGTCAATGTCAGGGCGGTTCCAGTACCAGTCATCCTTGCCATTGTAAAACATCGAGTGGTCAATGCTTGAGCCGTCATAGATAGGGAGGCAGTCTTTCCGGTCCGGATTTTCTAGCGGCAGGAGGCATTCATCTGCAGTCGAGACATCAACCAGCACCAACTTAGAAACATACTCGTAACGGTAGCTTTGTCTGGCCACATCCCAGGTTTCACTGTAGGTTGATAGCGGAATCGCGAGTTTGCCATTCCAGTACTGAAATGCCTTGTGCTCGTAGGTCGCCTCGCTCCGGGACCATTCCCACATGTGCTTTTCGTCCGCTGCGACCGGCGAGAGCTCTAGCTTGGACATAAGCACCGGGTTCGCGAAGTCAGTGACATCGAACAGTGAGAGCTGCGTGCTGCCCCAGTTCAGGCCATTCTTATCGCCGCCGATACCGATAGTCAGCAGATGATTCTCATCTAGAGGATGGATATAGGTCGAAACTCCGGGGACCTCCAGCTCGCCAATCACCTGAGGATTAGTCGGATCGCTCAGGTCGAGCGTCCAGAGCGGATCAATATTGCGGAACGTAACCAGATAGCCGCGGTCGCCAACGAAGCGGGAAGACCAGATGCGCTCACCAGGAGCTATTCCACCGACGTGGCCCACTACATTCAGCTCGGTCGACTGATTAGTCGAGCCGTCGCCGTGTGTCAGCTGCTCAAGCACGAAGACGTGGTTCTCCGGGCCGACCCACTCGTCGTCGTCGGCAGTGAGCCACCAGCGACCCCAATTGCCAGTCGTCGTCGCGACACGCAGGAAGCCATTGTACTCGGAGAGAGAGAACTGGTCCAGGATGGTACCATTGACGCGCCCGCTGCCGATGTAACTGGTCTCTCCAGGCTGCGAAATGTCGAAGGCGTGCAGGTTGGTAGCTTCTTCGTAGCTGTCGGTCTCTTCGTCCCAGAACCACCACCAGTCGTTGGCCATCTCGGCAATGACCAGCATATTGGCTGATGCGTATATGGTTGCCCAGTTGCTCATGACATGGTCCGCCTCGAAAGAAAGGTTACTCTCAGCAAGATCGAGCGTCATGATGCTTGTGACGCCGCGTGCCGTTCCATCCTCAGAAACTACAAAGTCCTGGCAGTCTGTGGTATCGGTGAAGCTGTGGACTGTTACGTCTTCGCCTGCCATCTCATAAATACGGGGCACCAACTCGTCCAAGTCGGTTGCGTTGATTGTTGCTTCGTTCTGTGCAATGGTATCGTTTATAGCTTCCTTCCAGAGGTCCAGAGCATGATTTGTCAGCGGCTTGTCCTCGCCACTCTCAACTATGTCCCAGTAGACATCCAAGTATTCATCTGGCATCTCGGGCCAGTAGACCATACCAGGAACGTCTAGGTAGCCATGGCTAACCATACGGACCGTTCCATCTACCTCGCGTGCAGTCTCGTACCAGCCTTCCATGTAGAGCTCGCGCTCTATCTGCGGGTCGGAACGATCGCTCAGGTTGAAGACGGTCAGCTTGGAGAGAGTGTGTACGCGATACTCGTTCGAGTTGTAGTAGTCACCTATATCTTCGTCATATTTACTCTCGGCCGAATCGCGCACCAGATGGGAGAGCAACGGGTGCTCTCCTTCGGCATACTGCAGGTCCCAGACAGAAATGTCGGAGTAGACGACCATACGATCGCCCGAGAAGAGCATCTCGCGCGGCCATCCGTCCACAGTGGCGTTACTGAGGTATTCCACCTGACCAACCTCGGGCACAGCGAGGATATGCAACCTCCCGCCATCGAGGTGGCCGTAGTAGGGTGAAGGCGAATGATCGTAGTAACTGTCACCGAACAACACGTAGAGATAGTCGCCGTCGGTCTTGACGAAATCCGCCTCATCGACGCCACCTTCCTGATTATTGGTGCCGGAGAACTCACGTTCGCTGCCAGTCACACCATTACTGGTAGGACTTTCCGAAGAGCCGCCGGACTGGTCCGCAGAACCTGACTGTGCGCCGCCACCGTCATCCATCTCAGCGACCATAACATCGTCCTCGAGCCAGACGCCGCCACCGCCACCGCCACCGCGATAGTAATTCCCCTCCAGATTAGAAGCGAGAGTGGCACGCATCTCGTCCTTAAGATTGGTCTTCAGATCCTCCTCGAGCGCGCCACATGAGTCATATGCCATCAACTGAGGAGAGCTCCGACCCGGATCCTCAACCAGACCCTGCAGGAATTTACTCTGGGCCTGTGTCAGCCCGTTCGGTGTATCACTCGGTGGCTGGTAGACCATTAGCGCCGCGACGACGAGCGTCAGCACGACGCCGACCGCGAGTATTGGCGACGGGCCGCTACCGGGAACCGGCGGTGGATTCAGCGCGCGCGGTCGCTGCATGGGAGTCCCGAAAACCGTGAGTCGGTCGCTCATGCCGGAACCTCCAACCCGAGAGCCGGATTGCTGTCATGCATCGCAAGGCAGTGCTTGCATGAAACCTGTTCCCAATGGGTCTTGCGCATCACGCGACGCTCCTGTTGAGTGGTTGGATAGCCGCAGATAGTAAGGCGGTGGTTGCCCAGCATATGGCGTCGGCGCATAACTCTCCGGCGGTGCTCGCAGTATATAAAGCGGCGCCAAAAAAAATTTTTTGTTTCGTGCTTGGCGCGGTTGTCACGACAACCGTGCCACGGTCACGGAACGGTGCGCAACAGGCGATTTCAGCGCCCCCTCTTCAGCTCGACCGTAAAGAGCCGCAGCAGGCTCAGAATATTCTCCTCGATGACCGCACCTTCATCCTTCTCCGCCTGCGAGAAGTCAAGCCCCGCCGCGACCTGCTCGATGAGCTGCTGGCGGATGAGCGACGACTTCATCAGCCGGAACAGGTTCTTGTCGGTCAGGCACGCCTGCGGGCGGTAGCGGCCGCCCTGCAACAGCAGCTGTCCGCTGGCAACCAGCTTCGGAACGTGGTAGTCAACCAGCTGCGACGAGAGTCCTGCCTGCTCGGCAATCTGCCGCTTAGAAGCGGGTGCCCCGAGCTGGACTGCGGCGAACAGGATGCGAAAGAGTTTGTCCGCTTCGTCGGCGCTAGTGCGACGGTGTAGCTCCACCTCGCCCGCAGCGTCGCTGTCTGGCTCCACCATGGAGCGCGAGCGACCGGCCGGTTATAGGGTTACGCGAAATCCAGCAGCACCTTGCCGATGTTCTTCCGATCGTGGATGTGCTGGTGCGCCTGCGCGGCTTCCGCGCCGGGGAAGACCGAGTCGATGCGCGGCGCGATTTCGCCCGACTCCAGCCAGCCAAAAAGTTCTGTTTGCGCCTGCTGCAGCCGCTCGGCGTCGCGGTAGCGGCCAAGGTGGACGCCGATAACTGCGCGGTTGGTGCCCATCATCCAGAGCGGGTTGAAGCGCGGAGTGCGCCACCACTCGCGCAGCTGCGCTAGCCGGCTGCGCTTGCGGCCGGGCGCCATCGCCGAGATGCCGTAGGTGACGATGCGGCCACCTGAAGCAAGGCAGCGATAGCCCTGCAGCAAGTGGTCGCCACCGACCGGGTCGAGCACTAGATCGACCCCGCGCCCGTCGGTGGCGGCCTTGATGGCGGCGCGAAAGTCGTCGCGCGGGACCGGCTCGACCCCCTGCTCGCGCAGCCAGTCGTGCTTCGCCGGCGACGCGGTGCCGAAGATGCGCGCCGCACCGCGGATGCGCGCCAGCTGCGTTGCCGCGACCCCCACCCCGCCGGCGGCGCCGTGGATGAGCAGCGTCTCGCCCGGCTGCAGCGCGCCGGGATGCACCACCGCCAGCCACGCCGTCAGGTAGTTGACCGGCAGCGCCGCCGCCGCGTCGAAGCTCACGGAATCGGGCAGCCGCATAATCGTCGCCCGTAGCGCGATTACGTGGCTCGCGTAGCCGCCAAACGAGCGACCGGCGACGACGCGGTCACCCACAACAATGCCATCAACGCCGGAACCGACCGCCGCGACTGTGCCGGCAACCTCGTAACCCGGGACAAACGGCGGCTTGGGAGCGCCAGGGTAGAGCCCCATGCGCGCCAGTAAATCGGCAAAATTGATGCCGGCGCGCGCGACCCGCACCAGCACTTCGCCCTCGGCCGGCGCGGGCGTCTCTGCTTCCTCGAACCGCAACACCTCGGGCGGGCCGTAGCGGGTGACGAGGATGCGCTTCACGCCAGGGCAGATGTCGCGCTGCTTAAGCCAGCGCCGGCGTCCGCGTCAGCGCTGCCAGCCCCAGCGCGGCGTCCGCGCGCGGTAGGCGACGTATTCGTCGCCGAACTTGGCCGCCAGCGTCAGCTCTTCCCACTTGACCCAGAAATCGAGCACGATGCCGAGCGCCAGCGCCAGCAGCAACCCCGCTGGCGTCCCGAGCGCTACTCCCCAGCCCGCCTGTAGCATCCACCACCCCTGCAGCAGCGGATTCCGCAGGTGCGCGAATATCCCACTTGTCACTAACTGCTGCTGTGGCCGCAACCGCACGACGACTAGCTCGTAGTCGTAGTAAGCAATAGTCGCCAAGAGCCGCAGTCGTAGGCCCAGTGCCACCAGCAGCGCGCCAACAGCGAGCCCAGCAGTATGCCTTACTGTTGGCAGCGCCAGCTGTGCATCGACCTGCACGGCGCTCAGGGCAATTATGTAGGTGCCGGCGAGCAGTGCCAAATTGAATGGGAGCGCGCGGATTAACGGACGCATGCCGGGGCAGCGGGGTGGGCGCTATTGCGGTTCCGGCACTATACAACCCATCTTGCCTGCCTGATAGTCCTGTACCGCCTGCGCCAGCTCGTCATGCGTGTTCATCACGAACGGCCCATAGCGTGCGACCGGCTCGCCGAGCGGCGCACCTGCCAGCAGCAGAGCCTGCAAGGGTTCTGTCGCATTGGGTGAGACAGCAATGCACGCCTCATCGCCATCACCAAAAAACACCAGCTGCCCATCACCGGCTGGGGTGCGCTGTGAGCCGAACTCACCCGCACCGCCGAAGCAGTAGGCCATCGCGTTCAACTCCGGCGCCAGCGGCTGCTCGAGTGCGCCGCCCGGAGCGATGGTCAAGTGCAGATACGTAATGGGAATGACCGTCTCGATGCGGGCGCTAACGCCCAAGCACTCACCGGCAATAACGCGCGCCTGCACCAGGCCATCATCGCCTCCGGCGCGTGGGATTTCGGCAGCGGTGATTTCCTGATAGCGTGGCTCCATTAGCTTGCGGTCGCGTGGCAGGTTGACCCAGAGCTGAAAGCCGTGCATGGTCCCACCGCTCTTCTGGAAATCAGGATGCGGCATCTCGGAATGAACCAGTCCGGAACCTGCGGTCATCCACTGCACGTCGCCCGCACGCAATTCGCCGGCATGGCCGAACGAGTCGCGGTGGCACATGTAGCCTTCTAGCAGGTAAGTCACGGTCTCGAAGCCGCGGTGCGGGTGGTCCGGCGCACCAATCGCCTCGCCCGGCGGCCACTCGACTGGCCCCATCTCGTCCAGCAGCAGGAACGGGTCAACCTGGTCCATACCCGCGGTCGGGAACGGACGCCGGACGGGGAAGCCACCGCCCTCTATCTGCCGATGCGCGGTGATAACCGAAGCGACGGAGCGGCTCATACCGAGTCCATCTGATGATGCGCGAGCGTGATGCACGCCGATGAGAGCAGGCTGCGGTCGCCGAGCTGGACGCGCGGCGCGCTCGCGAGCGCGGCGCGCTCCTCCCCGGTCGGGTCGCGGTCGTCGCCCAGCACGATTGTCAGCGGCGCTGCCGGGAACTCCGTGGTGTCGCCCGTCTCGTCGAGCAACACGGCGGGCGGCAGCCGCGCCAGCAACTCTTCGAGCCCAACGCGGTGGAGCGTCACGCCGGGGCTCGCTTCCACGGAGGCGCGGTTGCGCAGCTTGACGAGGCCGTTGCGCACCAGCGCCGCGGTCGAGCGCTCGTCAGGGTTCAGGTAGCGGACGCTCGCGCCGCAAAAGTGGACTGCGACAGGCGGGGCCGGCGGGCCGGATAGCAGCAGCCAGGCATCGGTGTCACGACGCAGACCATGCGAGACCCACATCGCGGCAGTGACGCAGCGCATAAGCACATCCAGCCGGCCTCCGCCACCACACAGGTCGTCCAGTTTCCAGTCGGGCGCGGTGTGCGCGCGATGACCAAGGATAACAAAATTACGGTCAGCCACCACGCGCCAGCCCCTCTTCGATTGACTGCTGGAACTCGTTCAGCACCGAGTAGTCGTGCGCGTCGGGGTGGTCACACAGCACCGCCAGCGTGATGTTAGCGAAATGGCGGTAGTCGAAATCCTCGCCGGAGTCGTAGCCGCGCGAATCCATGCGGTAGGGCACCAGCGCCAGCGCCCCGCCCTCGCTGGCGGCGGCGATGAACGCCGGCGGCCCCAGCCGGTGCGCCGCCTTGTCGGCGCGCGAGATGCGGATGTCGTCCGGGTCAAGGTGGGTGTGCAAGTGCGACCAGACCCGCCCCTTGGTCGAGTGCTCGCGGCAGTAGTGGTGGAGCGGTGCCGCGTTCAGTCCGTGCTCGGTGCGCTCCAGCTTGCCGATTTCCGCCTCCAGTTCTTCATGGCCGACCCACTCGTCATAGACCAGCTCGCCTAGCTCGGGGGTGCGGTATTCCAGCTCGGCCGAGAGCAGTCCCGCCCGCTCGAGTCCCTCCTCGCGCGAAACCAGCACCTCGGCGGCAATCTTCTGCAGCAGCGTGTCGGGCACCAGCAGGTGCAGGTACTTGACGAATTCGAGCGGGAATTCGTGCTCGCCCTCGTCAATCAGCCGCTCGTGCTGGCCGAAGTGCCGCTGCACCAGTTGCTGGTGCGAAGGGCGCGTCGAGTTGCGCACCAGCAGGAAGTTGCGCAGCAGCCGCTCCTGTTCCCGGTCCACCCCTCGCCAGCGCAGGGTGAATTAAACCAGTCGGTTCGCACTGCCGGAGTTAAATAACAGACCTGACTGGCGCGGCATGCGGATTTGGACCATGTTTACGTCCCTCCTACTGCTCACCGGGTGCCTCGGCGCTTTCAGCGATCGCAAGTTCCAAGTCACTCCACTTCCGGAACATTACGGAAAGTGAGATTCGGACTGCGTGGTCGTCGTCTACGGCCAGAATGGGAATTGTCATCTGCTTTCACCCAAGCAAGAGGCATGATATAAAAAATATCTTCGACCGCGATTGAAGCACTCTATAACGCTTCGAGTCGCAGCAACCCGCCCCGCTCGGCCAGCGCGATGAACTCGGCAAGCCGCTCCCACAGCGGCTCCGCTGCATCGCCGAACTCGCGGCGCAATTCCTCGCCGACCTGCCGCACGGGAACGCCGCCGCGCATCGTTTTCCAGGCGGCGGCGCCGAAGTCGTCTAGTTCTACTCTTACCGTCGGGGGCACGCGCAGCCAGCGCTCGAGCAGCCGACCGAGGCGCGAGCCGCTCCGCTCACGCTCGAGAAATGCCCCCACTTCGTCTCGCTGTAATTCCGCGAGCGGGATGACCCGCAACTCACGCAAGTCAGTCAACAAGCTCGGCTTCCATCACGTCGTCCTCGGCGCCGCGCAGCGTGAACCAGCCGGCGCTGAAGCCGGCGAAGGCGAAGAGCATCAGTCCCGGGAAGAAGAGGGGGTTGTTGAGCAGCCCAAGATAGACGCCCGAAACGGCGAAGAATGCCAGCAGCACACCCATAATCGCTTCGCCCGCAATCAACCCTGAGGCGAAGAGCACGCCGGGGCCGTGTGCCTTGTCGCGCTCGGCATCACTCACGTCGCCCAGCCCCAGCCGGCGGTCGACCGTCAGCCGAATCATCCCACCCAGAAAAATGGGAATCGACATGATTATCGGGAGATACATCCCGACCGCGACCGCCATGACCGAAATCTCGAGACTGCCGCGCTCGAACATCCACGCCAGCGTGGCGGCGACGAAGAGAGAGCCCATGAAGACGAACTCCGGCAACGCCCCTTCGACAAGGCCGCCGACGAGGAACAGTCCATACGCAACGAAGAGGAAGAGCAGGTGCAGCGGCAGCCCGCGCCACTCTTCGCGGTGGTGGCGCAGTGCAATCAGGCAGAAGGCAATGCCGGCGCCCAGTAGCACCATCGCCCAGTCCATCGTCCCTTCGAGGATGCCGCTCGCGAGCGCAGCCATCAGGAACGCCTGCGGCGCCGCGAGGTCCTTGCCGAGCTCGTAGGTTGAAATTAGCAGGTTCAGCACCAGCGGAATCACCAGCGCACCGGCGAGGACGCCGACCAGCTGCGCAATCTGCTGCCGCCACGGAGTGGCGCCAACAATGTTGCCCGTCTTCAGGTCCTGCAAGTTGTCACCCGAAATCGCACCGGCGCAGCAGACGAAGGCGGCGACGCCGATAGTGGCAACGACGAGCTCCTGCGTGCGGGCGCCGTCGTAGACCAACCAATTGAGCAGCGTGAAGAGCGAAGCGGTGAAGATTACGACAATAATAGTCACGCCCGAAATCGGGTTATTACTGCTCCCGAGCAGCCCGGCCATGTAGCCCGCTATCGCCGCGAAGAGATAGCCGGCACTGAAGATTATCAGCAGCGCCAGCAGCGCCGGCAGGATGAGCCCCGAGACCCACCAGACCATCAGCGCCATCGGCAGCGCCATCGCCAGCGAGAGCCGGCTGACCACCTGCGGGTCAAGGTCGAGGTCGGTCCGCGAAAGCCCGCTGCGGTCTTCACTGACGTTGACCTTCTCAAGCATGTCGCGGATGCCCTTGATAACCGGCCCGCGCATCAGCACCAGCGTATAGAGTCCACCAACGAGCATCGTCCCGACCCCGACCATGCGGCGGCGCATTTCGATGAAGCCGACGTAGTCGCCAATCGACATCCCTTCGGGCGGCAGCAGCAGCCCCGAGGTGAGTGGCAGGATTACTAGCGCGCCGAGGAATCCGCCGAGGAAGACGAAACTCCCAATCAGCGGACCGACAATATACCCGACCGCGAGCAGCGCCGGCGAGAGCTCGATGCCGAAGAAGAAGGTGGTGCGCGACTGAGTGACGGTGCCGAACTCCGGCAGCCGCCCCTGCAGCGTGAAGTGGTCGTGCCAGCCGTTACGCCAGAGGCCGAGCGAGACTTTGCGCAGTACGCCGTCAACCACGATTTCGAGCGCCGCACCGAGTTTGTAGACCGCACCGAAAGCGATGCCGGCGATAATCGGCATGACTTGCGCGCCGCCCTTTTCCCCCGCCACGAGCACTTCGGCGCACGCTACGCCTTCGGGATAGGGCAGCCGCTCCTGGATGATAAAGATGCGGCGCAAACTGATTGAGAATAGCACCCCGATGGTGCCGCCGACGGCGGCGGTGACGAATACCGGGAAGAAGGCAAAATCGTCCCACGTCCCGAGCACGACCAACGCCGGTAGCGTGAAGATTACTCCAGCCGCGAGCGACTCGCCCGCCGAGACGGCGGTCTGGACCCAGTTGTTCTCAAGGATGTTGGTCTCCTGTCGCGGCAGGATGGTGGCAATCGCGCGCAGCATACCCATCGAGAGTACCGCCGCGGGAATCGAAGCGGAGACGGTCATCCCGACGTAGAGCCCCAAGTAGACGTTGGCCGCCGTCAGCACCATCGCCAGGATTACGGCCAGTGCGACGCCTTTCGGCGTTATTTCCGGGAGGATCCGCGACGCGGGCACATACGGCACGTGGTCCGCTGCCATCGCGTCACGACCGACGCAGGCGATAAACGATTGCCGGTCCGGTAGGCGGCCTCCAGTGCAGCGCCGGTCCGGGCTTTTTACCCCGTCCGGGATGGCGCGACATGGGCGGCGCACTGCAACTGGAATTTTTCTCCGAGGGCGGCTTCCAGCGCCAACGCTGCCGCGCTTGCGGGAGCCACTTCTGGGCGCTCGAAAAGCAGCCGCTCTGCGGCGACGCGCCCTGCGTCGAATACTCGTTCCTGGGCACGCCACTCTTCGACCAGCCGTTCGGGCTGGCGGAGATGCGCGAAGCGTTTCTCGCCTTCTTCGAAGCGCGGGGCCATAAGCGGGTCGAGCGCGCGCCGGTAGTGGCACGCTGGCGCGACGATATCTACCTGACGATTGCATCCATCGCGGTATTCCAGCCGCACGTGACTTCGGGGCTGGCGCGACCGCCCGCCAACCCACTCACGATTTCGCAGCCCTGCATCCGGCTCAACGACCTTGAGTCGGTCGGCCGCAGCGGGCGCCACCTGACGACGTTCGAGATGATGGCGCACCACGCCTTCAACTCCGACGACGACGAGCAAATATACTGGCAAGACCGCACGGTCGAGCTCTGCCACGAACTCTACACGGGACTGGGCGTCCCCGCTGCGGCGCTGACCTACAAGGAAAACCCGTGGGTCGGCGGCGGCAACGGCGGTGAGGCGCTCGAGGTGCTGGCTGGGGGCCTAGAACTGGCGACGCTGGTCTTCATGGACCTTGTCGATGACCCGCAAGGCGACATCGAGTTGGAGGGCGACCGCTTCCGCCGCATGTCGCGCTCCATCGTTGATACTGGCTACGGGCTGGAACGGATGGTCTGGGCGTCGCAAGGCACCGGGACAATCTACGAGGCCGTCTTCCCCGCCGCCGTGGAATTGCTGACGCGTGAGGCGGGCCTTGCGGGCAAGCTCGGCCAGGCGGGCGCGCTGATTGCCGAGAACGCCCGCGTCTGCGGGCTGCTCTCGATAGATTACGGTGCCGACCTTGCCAGCCTGCGCGAACAGGTACTCGGCAGGCTCCGCGAGGCGGGCCACGAGCTGACGCTCGAGGAGCTGCGCAGCACCATCGAGCCACTCGAGAAGGCGTTCGCGGTCGCCGACCACTCACGGACGTTGGCGTTCATGTTCGGCGACGGCGTCGTCCCGAGCAACGTGCGCGCCGGCTACCTGGCGCGGATGGTGCTACGGCGGACGCTACTCCTGCTGCGCGATTTGAGAATTCCCGAGGCGCTACCGCAGGTCGTCGGCCAGCACCTGGAAGAACTTGCGCCGACCTACCCCGAGCTGGCGGGACGGCGCGACCACATCCTGGAGCTGGTCGCGCTCGAGAGCGAACGATTCGACGCAACACTCGAGCGCGGCCGGCGCACGGTGCAACGGACGCTCGGCGCGGGCGAGATTACCGGCGAACGGCTCGTCGAGCTTTACGACTCGCAGGGGCTGCCGCCTGCAGTGGTGGCGGAGTTCGCCGCCGAGCAAGGGGCAACCGTCGCGGTGCCGGACGGCTTCATGGCGCTCGTCGCCGAGCGCCATGCGGCGGCGGAAAAGCCGACCGCCAAGACTGCAGCGGAGCAGGTGCCGCCGACCGAGCTGGCGTTCTACGACGATATGGGCGCGCGCGAATTCGACGCGAACGTGACCTGGGTCGACGGCGACACCGTCGCGCTGGACCGCACGTTATTCTACCCAGAGGGCGGCGGGCAGCCAGCCGATGCCGGAGCATTGTGCTGGGAGGGCGGCGAGGCGCACGTCAGCGAGGTCCGGAAGCGCGGCGACGCGGTGCTGCACACGCTCGAGGGCGACGTACCGCCGGTCGGGACGGCCGTAAAGGGGACGGTCGACGGCACCCGGCGCGACGCGCTCTCGCAGCACCACACCGCCACACACGTCATCGGCGCGGCGGCGCGGCGCACGCTCGGGCCGCACGTCTGGCAGGCGGGCGCCCGTAAAGCGACCGAGTCGGCGCGGCTCGACATTACCCACCACCAGCGGCTCGAGCGCGCCGCGGTCGCGGCGCTCGAGCGCGAGGCGAACCGCATCGTCCACGACAACCACCCGATCCAAGCGAAGTTCATGACGCGCGAGGCGGCCGACGCGCTCCACGGAGCGACTCTCTACCAAGGCGGCGCACCCAACTACCGCGACGTGCGTGTAGTCGAAATCCCCGGAATCGACGCGCAGGCGTGCGCCGGCACCCACGTTCCACGCACTGGCGCGCTGCTGGCCATCAAGGTTTTGAGGACCGAGCGCATCCAGGACGGCGTGGAACGCATCGAATTCTCGGCTGGCACAGCTGCGATCGCCGCCGCGCAAGCGGAGCGCGAGCTACTGGAGCAGGCTGCCGCGACGCTGGGTGTGCCGCTCGAGCAGGTGGTGGACGCCGCCGGCAAGCTGATGGACGAGCGCAAGGAATTGCGCTCGCGCGTTGCGGCGCTCGAGAAAGAGCGCGCCGAAGGCCGGGCGGGGGAGCTCGCAGCGGAGCGCATCGGCTCCATCGATTTATATATAAATGACTGCGGCGACGCGCCGCTCGCCGAAATGCAGGAGCTGGCGCGCCGGCTCAGCACTAGCGGCGATGCGCTGGTGGTGCTCGCGACCCGCGGCGGCGGCAAGGGGCACGTCATGGCTGCGCGCGGCGGCAAGGTCGCGGTCGACTGCGGCGCGCTGGCTGGCGCCGCCGCCAAGGCCGCAGGCGGCGGCGGCGGCGGCGCACCGACGCACGCGCAGGGCGCAGTGCCGGCCAACCGCACCGCCGAGGCGCTCGAGGCGCTCGCGACGGCCGCCCGCAAGGCGCTTACGGGCTGAATCAGCCTGCGCTCTGCACCATGATGCACGCATCGGTCAGCGCGCTAACGCCTTCCTGCTCAACGAGCCACGCCTTCAGCTCGTCGCTCTCCGAGCCGGGCTGGAACCAGAGCCGGCGGATGCCGAGCGCGAGCGCCTGTTTCGCAACCGCCAACGCGACCTTTGGCGGGACGACGAAGTTGACGATGTCGGGCTTGCTGGGCAGCGACTCGAGGTCGGCGTGCGCGGCGACGCCTTCGATTTTCGGCTCGCGCGGGTTGACCGGCCAGACCGCGTAGCCCTTCGCGACGAGGTCGCGGAAGATGCGGTTGCCAAACTTGGCAGGGTCGTTCGATGCGCCGACCAGCGCGATGTGCACGCCGGGCCGCTGCAACGCTTCGAGCACCATGGCTCGCTAGCGGCCGGCGGTTAATCTGGTTTGGGCAGGGAGACTTGCAGTCTCCCCGTGCGCGTGCGCGAGTCGCAACGTTTATGAGCCGCGAGCAACGCGGGGGCGGCGTGACCCGGCTGCTGGTTGTCGAATCGGGCGCCAAAGCGCGCACCATCCAGCGCTATCTAGGCAAGGATTTCCTGGTCCGCGCCTGCCGCGGCCACGTTCAAGATTTGCCGAACGAGGGCAAGGAGGGGCGCAAAGCGATGTGGGCTGCCGCCGACGGCGAACTGCCGGCGCCCGAATGGGGCTACACCAAGGGCGCGGAGAGCATCATCCGCAAACTGCTCGCCGACAGTCGCAAGAGCGGTGTCAACGAAGTGCTGGTTGCGACTGACCCCGACCGTGAGGGCGAGTTCATTGCTTGGCGGCTGGCCGAGCTGCTCGGTAGCCTGGGTGCGGTGAAGCGGGTGACGTTCAACGAGATTACGAAAACGGCAATTGCCGCCGCACTCGAGGAGGCGGGGGACGTCGATATCGGGCTCGTGGAAGCGGCAATGATTCGGCGGCTGATGGACCGGCTGATTGGCTTCCGCGGCTCCCGTTTCTGCCGCTCATGGAATCTCGCTTCGATGGGACGCGTGCAGACGCCGACGCTCGGCTTCGTCGTCGAGCGCGAGCGCGAAATCGAGGCGTTCGTGCCAATCCCCTACTGGGAAGTCCACCTGACTGCAGACGGCGTCGAACTGCGCGTGCAGTTCGACGATGACTGGCGCGACTCGAAGGGCAAGAAACGGAGCGACCGCACCGGCGACAGCAAGAATGCCGAATCGGCTTATACCGCAATGGAAGCGGCCGGTTCTTTGGTGCTGACCGCCGCTAGCGTTGATGGCTTCCAGAAGCGGCCGCGGCCGCCATTTACGACCGACACGCTGCTCGCAGCCGCGGGCCAGCGTTTGAGCTGGCGGCCGGCGCGCGTGATGCGACTGGCGCAGCAGCTCTACGAGGCGGGACACATCACCTACATGCGGACCGACTCGACCCGCACTTCGGCTGACGCGCGGAAGGAGGTGCGCGCCTACATCGAGCACGAGTGGGACGCATCGCATCTCGGCCGTGGCGTCGGGGGCGGTGACGGCGGCAAGGGGGTGCAGGACGCCCACGAAGCGATTCGGCCGACGCGGCCGCAGGCGCGCGAGCCGCAGGGACTCGAGCGGGAGCAAGCGCGGCTCTACTCGCTCATCTGGGCGCGCTTCGCCGCCAGCCAGATGTCGCCGTCGCAATGGCAGCGGCTGAAGCTAGCGGGCGAGGCGGGCGGCTGGACCGCCGCGGGGAAAACCGAATGGCGCACTTTCGCCGGCTGGGAAGCAGCGTATGCCGGGCTGCTGAAGCCGGCAGCGCCGGTGTCACCGCTGGCGGATGCTGCCGTCGGCGACACGTTACCGTTCGACGGATGCGAGCTGGTCGAGGACGCTACCAAGCCGCCCGGCCGCTACACGCAGCACGGACTGGTGACGAAGATGAAGGCGGAGGGAATCGGCCGCCCGTCAACCTACGCCGAAACCATCCGCAAGCTGCTCGACCGCAAGTATGCGCGCGACGAAAAAGGGCGGCTTTACGCGACCGACGCGGGCTGCACGATGTGGGAGCAGGTCGCCCCTTGCTACGGCACCACCAGCGAAGGAATTTTCTCGACCGCTTTCACAGCGGGAATGGAAGTGCAGCTCGACCAGGTCGAAGGCGGCAAGGCCGCCGCGGCACAGACGTGGCACGAATTCGCCGAGCGTTTCGGCGCGCTGCACACCGCCGCGCTCGAGAGCAAGAAGTCGCGCGGAACCCCGCGGCAGCTGGCCTACCTGCGTTCGCTCACGCAGCAGGCGGGCGAGGCGGCAGAGCCGCTGCTGGCGGGCAAGGATATCGAGGAGCTGGACGGCGAGGCGGTCGGCGCACTCATCGAACAGCTGCAGCCGCTGACCGAAGGAATGGACGTTCCCGCCTCCGAGAAACAGGTCGGATTCATCAAGCGCCTGACGGAACGCGCCAAGCTCGACGAGTCGGCGGCGTGCGCGCTCGTTGACGCCGAGAGCTACGCAGCGCTGACCGGCGGCCGCGAGGGGAGCGCCAGCGCGCTGATTAACGCTCTGCAGGAGCGCACTGCGGGCCAGCCGCGCGCAGCTTCGCCAAAGCAGGTCGGCTTCATCAAGCGCCTTGCGGGGCGCGCCAAGCTCGACGAAGCGACGACGTGCGCGCTCATCGGCGCCGAGAGCTTTGCAACGCTCACCGGTGGCCGCGAGGGCACCGCCAGCGCGCTGATTAACGCGCTGCAAGAGCAGTTAAAGAAAGGCTAAACCGCACGGCCATTCCCCGGCGTGCGACTCTTCCTAGCACTGGAATGCCCCGGCTTCGACGCGCGGCCGCTGGAGCGCGAGCTGGGGGCGCAGCCGGCCGGCAGCTATCACGTCACGCTGGCGTTCCTGGGCGAGCGGTCTGACGCCGCCGCTGTCGTGAAAGCGGCAGCGCCCGCCTGCACCGGCCGGCTGCCGCTTGCGCTGGAATATCGCGGGCTCGATGCGTTCCACTCGCCCCGGGCGGCGCACGTGGCGTGGGTAGGCGTCCGCGGCACAGGGCTGGCGGAGCTGGCGCAGGCACTCCGTGGAGCAACCGCTTCACAGGATCGCCCCTTCGTCGGCCACGTCACGCTGGCGCGCTTCAGGCCGCCGCGCGACCTGCGCGGACTGGTGCAGCGCCACGGCGACGCCAACTGCGGCTCCGGGAGCGTCACGCGCGTGACGCTGTTCAGATCGACGCTGCGGCGGGGCGGCGCGCTGCACGAGCCGCTGTTCCACATCGACGGTAACGGGCGCGCCGGGGCGATAACGGTTTAACGGTGAAGCAGGTCGCACCAGCGTGTCAACCATCCGGCTCCTGACAGCGGCCAGCGGCAAGGCTGGCGAGCAGACGCTCCCGCTTGACGAACTGGCGGCCGAGCTTGAGGGAGTGCAGAGCGGTTGGCTCGACATCCTGCAACCCGGCGACGCCGAGAAGGGATTCCTGCTCGAGACGATGGGGTTCCACCCACTGGCGGTCGAGGACTGCTTCGCCGACCCGGTCGATCGCGCCGAGCACTACGAGGACCACCGCTTCGTCGTGCTGCGCGCCCGCGACGCCGACTCGGAGCTCGATACGGAATACCTACTGGCGTTTCTGACTGGCAGCCTGCTGGTGACTGTACGCCATACGGCGCTCCCCGCGATGAACCGCTTCCGCGAGCGCTACCGTTCGCACCGGCGCATGCGTCGGCTACAGCGCGGCCCCGAGTTCCTGCTCTACGAACTGCTCGACGCGGTGGCCGACGACTGGCTGCACGTGCTCGAAGGCTACAGCCAGCGGCTCGACGATCTTGAGGACCGCGTCTTCGACCCGGCGACCAAGTATCCCGGGCTGCTCGAGGCGCTGCATGAGATGAAGCAGGACCTGCGCGAAATGTCGAAATCGGTGACGCCTCTGCAGGAGACCGTGGCGCGGCTACTGCGTCCCGACGAGGAGTTCATTTCCGAGCCCAATTATCTATACTTCCGCGACCTGGCCGACGTGATTCACGGGCTGGTGAACCGCGTCGAGAACTACTCCACCGGGGTTTCGTCGACCCGCGACGCCTACCTGTCGCAGGTCTCGATGCGGCTCGGCGAGTCGAACGCGCAGCTGACCGAGGTGATGACGACGCTGACAATCATCGCCACCATCATGCTGCCGCTGACGCTGATTGCCGGCATCTTTGGGATGAACACCGACCAATTGCCACTGGCGCAGGGCAACGGCTTCTGGCTCATCCTAGGACTGATGGGCGCTTTTGCGGGCGGGATGCTCTACTACTTCTGGCGTCGGGGCTGGCTCGGCCGCCAGGCATGAAGTCGCTGGCCCACCCACTGCTACAGGGGCCGCCGCTGGAGGAGCGTACCTACCAGCGCAACGTCGCCGCCGCCTGCCTGCGCGAATCCACTCTTGCAGTGCTGCCGACCGGGCTCGGCAAAACAGTGATTGCGCTACAGGTGATGCTCGAACGGCTCGAAATGGGGCGGGTACTGATGATGGCGCCGACGCGCCCGCTGGCGGAGCAGCACGCCGATTTCCTTGCCCGGAGCCTGGACGTGCGAGTCGAGCTGCTGACCGGCTCGATTTCACCCGCCAAACGCGAGCCGCTCTGGCAGGCTGCGCAGGTGGTAGTGGCGACGCCGCAGGTGGTCGAGAAGGACCTGATTCGCGGCGCGGTGAAGTTGGCCGACTTCGCGCTGGTGGTCTTCGACGAGGCGCACCGTGCTGTCGGCAACTACGCCTACGTCTTCATCGCCGAGCGCTACGACGAGACGGCACGGCAACCGCTGGTGCTGGGGATGACCGCATCGCCCGGCTCGACCCGCGCCGCGGTGGTCGAAGTGTGCACCAACCTGCGCATCACCGCTATCGAGAAGCGCGACGACGGGGACCCCGACGTCGCGCCCTACATCCAGCCGGTCCAGACGCGCTGGGTGAAGGTTCCACTGCCGGCTTCCGCGGCGCAGATTCGCAAGGACTTGCGGAAGCTGCAGGACCGGCTCTGCGGACAGCTGCACCTAGCGGGACTGCTCACGCGCCCGCGCAAAGTTTCGACGACGATGCTGCTCGAGGCGGGGCGCAAGTTGCAGGCGCGGCTGCGTGCGGCCGGCCGGGACGTGCCGCGGCAGGTCTACAACCTGCTCTCGGTGCAGGCGATGGCGCTCAAGGTGGCGCACGCACTGCTGACGGTCGAGACGCAGGGGCCAACACAGTTTCTCGACTACGCGGCGCGGATGCGCAAGAGCTCGAAGAGCCGCGCCACGAAATGGTTGCTGCAGAAGCCCGAGTGGAAGCAAGCGGTCATCGACGCCGCCCGCAGCAGCGACGAGCACCCCAAACTGGAGCGGCTCGACGAGCTGGTCGCGCAGGAGCTAGCGGCGGGCACGGAGCGCATCATCGTCTTCGCAGAGATTCGCAACACCGCCAGCCTGATGGTCGAGCGGCTCTCGAAGCTGCCGGCGGCGCGGCCGGTACGCTTCGTCGGGCAGGGGTCGCGCGAGGGCGACCCGGGGATGACACAGAAGGTCCAAAAGGCGACGCTAGAGCAGTTCCGCGCCGGCGATTACAACATACTGGTGGCGACGTCGGTCGGCGAGGAGGGGCTCGATATTCCCGCCACCGAGGCAGTTATTTTCTACGAGCCGGTGCCGTCGGCCATCCGGCTCATCCAGCGCCGCGGGCGCACCGGCCGCGACCGGCCCGGCAAGGTCTACGTGCTGATTACCACCGACACCCGCGATGAGGCGGCCTACTGGAGCAGCCGCAGCAAGGAAATGCAGATGCAGTCGCTCTTCGGTAGCAGCCGCATGGAAATCGAGCTGCCATCGCGCGCCGAGCTTGGCGGCAGGTCGCCCGGCGGGGACGCGCCGCCGGTAGCGCGCGGGCAAACGCGGCTGGGAGATGCACCGCGGGCGCCCCCGCAAAGCGACGCGACGGCAGATCCGGCAGCGGAAGAAGTGCGGTTGCAAGTTGACCACCGCGAGTTCCCGTCGGGGGTCGCGCGCGAGCTGGCGCAGCGCGGGGTCACGGTCGCGCCGACGCAACTGCCCGTAGGCGATTACCTGATTGACGGCCGTGTGGGCGTCGAGCGCAAGACCGGCGTGGACTTCGTCGGCTCGATGCTCGACGGCTCGCTTTTCCGGCAAGTCAAGGCCTTGAAACAGCAGTTTCGCCGGCCGCTGCTGATTCTCGAGGGCGACGACCTGTATACTGCGCGCCGCGTCGAGCCGAAGGCGATTCGCGGCGCGCTCGCCGCCATCACCGGCGACTTCGGCGTCCCCATCCTGCCGTCGGCCGACACCGCCGAGACGGCCGACCTGCTGATGGCCCTGCTCGAGCGGTCGCGCCGCGAACCGGGGCCGGCGCAGCTGCGCCCTGCCGCCGGGGAGCTCTCACCCGAGGAGCAGCAGCGGCACATTCTCGAGGGGCTCCCCGGCGTTAGCGCGGTGCTGGCGCAACGGCTGCTGCACCACTTCCGGTCGGTGGCTGCGGTCTTCGCCGCGGACGCGGAGGTGCTGCGTGCAGTGGAGGGCATCGGCGCGCTCAAGGCGGCCGCCATCCGCGACGCCATCGAGCGCAAGTGGGAGCCGTAAGCGACCTCTGTCGCGGCTGGACGTAACTGCTTAATCACCCCGCTGGGTGCGGCCGCCATGCGACGGCAACCGGACGAGCCACTCAAGGAGTGCACCAAGAACCAGCACGGCTATTATCGCGGCGAAAAATGCCAGTATTGCAGCGAGGAGGGCGAGCTTGTGCTTTCGCCCCGCAACCTCGACCAGTTCGGCCGCATTATGGCGGGCGTGCTGCGTCATTTCCCCGACCGCTTCGAGCTGGATATGGACCAGCAGGGCTGGGTTGACGCGGAAGAATTCATCACGTCGGTGAAGTTCAAGCGACAGAACCTCGGCTCGCTCACGATGACCCACCTCCGGGCAGTCGTCGAGACCGACCCGAAAGGACGCTACCAGCTCGAGGGCGGACGGCTCCGCGCCACTTACGCCCACTCAATCGAGCTTGACCTTGACCTACCGACCGACGGCGTGCCCGAGCATCTCTACTTCGCCTGCTCGCAGGAGGATTCCGAGGAATATCTCGAGCAGGGACTCTACCCGCTCGACCGGCAGATGGTTCACCTTTCGGGGACGCGACTCAACGCGCTCGAGGCGGGCCGCCACATCATCGGCAAGCCGGTCGTATTGCTGGTCGACGTGCGCGCCGCCGAGGAAGCCGGAAAGCCCATCATGAAGGCGGGCACGACGGTCTACGTCACCAGCGAAGTGCTGGCAAGCTGCCTGCGCAAGCTCCCCGACAGCGCTTAAACCGGACGCGACTTGCGACGCGAGGCGACCCCCGATGAGCAGCAGTAAATCCCGCAAGGCGACAACGCAACGCGCGCTGCTGAGCGTCAGCGACAAGACCGGGCTGGTCGAGTTCGCCGTCGCGCTCGCGGAAGCGGGCTGGGAACTGGTCACTAGCGGTGGTACCGCCACCGCGCTGCGCGAGGGTGGCCTGACGGTGACGCCCGTTTCCGAAATCACCGGCTTCCCCGAGATGATGGGTGGCCGCGTCAAGACGCTCCACCCGCGTATCTTCGGCGGAATCCTGGCGCGTGAGCAGGACTTCGCCGAAGCGGCAGAGCACGAGGCGCCGCTCTTCGGCATCGTCGCCGTCAATCTCTACCCGTTCGCCGCAGCGGCGCGTCGCGACGCGCCGCTACCGGAGTTGATTGAACAAATCGACATCGGCGGCCCGTCGCTAATCCGTGCCGCCGCGAAGAGCCACGCTCGCGTCACGGTGCTGGTCGACCCGGCCGACTACGGCCGCGTGGCCGGAGCGCTGGCGGGCGACGGGCTGCCCGAGACGGAACGGCAGGCACTGGCGCTGAAGGCATTCCGCCACACCGCCGCCTACGACGCGCTCATCCAGCGCACGCTCGGCGACCGCTTCGGCGAGGCCGCATTGCCGGAATCGCTGCACGTCGCCGGCGAGCTGGCGCTGCGACCGCGCTACGGCGAAAATCCGCACCAACAGGCGGCGTTCTACGCCGACCCTCTGGCGGCCGGGCCGGGGCTCGCGACCGCCGAGCAGCTGCAAGGCAAGGAGCTGAGCTACAACAACCTGCTCGACCTTGACGCGGCGCTTGCGATTGCCGCCGACTTCCCGGAACCGGCGACCGCGGTCGTCAAGCACGGCAACCCCTGCGGCGCCGCGACCGGCCCGGAGCTGGCGGCCACCTACAAGGCGGCGCTGGCGGGCGACCCCATCTCGGCCTTCGGCGGCGTCATCGGGCTGAACCGCGAAGTCGACGCGGAAACCGCGGCCGCCATCACCAGCTCGTTCAAGGAATGCGTCATCGCGCCGGCGTTCAGCGACGCGGCGCGTGAGATGCTAGAGGCGAAGTCGAACTTGCGGCTGCTCGCGACCGGACCGCTGGATGATTACCGCCCCGCGGCGCAACTGCGGTCGGTCACTGGCGGCTGGCTGCTGCAGGAAGGCGATACGAAAACTCTCGACGATGCAGATATAAATGTCGCCAGCGACCGCGTGCCGACTTCCGCCGAGTGGAAAGCGCTGCGCTTCGGCTGGCGCGTCGTGCGGCATGTTCGTAGCAACGCCATCGTTCTGGCGCGCGACAGCCGCATCACTGGTGTCGGCGCCGGGCAGATGTCACGCGTCGATTCGGTCCGCATCGCCATTGAAAAGGCGGGCGATGCGGCGCGCGGCAGCGTGATGGCGTCGGACGCCTTCTTCCCGTTCCGCGACGGCGTCGACCTGGCCGCGGCGGCCGGGGTTACTGCAATCATCCAGTCGGGCGGCTCGATACGCGACGACGAAGTAATCGCGGCGGCCAACGAGCAGGGGGTGGCGCTGGTGCTAACCGGCATGCGCCACTTCCGCCACTGATGCAGCAACTCGAGCTAGAGTGCGAGGGCTGTGGGGAGCCGACGCTGCACGACGTACTGAAGGCGCAGACATCGCAGAAACACGGCTTCCACTTCCAGGGCACCGTGCGCTGCGCCGAATGCGGTGCGACGCGCCACGCCGAAATCCGGGAGGCGCCGCCGCTCGAGCTGGAGCTGCGGCTCTCCGCAGGCGGCGAGACAGTGCGCGAGAAGCTGTTGGCCGAGCCGGGCGACCGGTTGCAGGTCGGCGAGCTGCTGTCGCACGCCCGTGGCCAACTGGAAGTTACCGCTCTGGAGCTGGGCGCCCGCCGGGGCACTGCCAGCACGCGGCGCGTCGAGCAGACCGAAGCGCGCGCGCAGCCGATCGTCTGGGCACGGCTGGTCACGACCGTCCGCGTGCGCTTCGCGGTGCATACAGGCCGTGAGACGCTGTCGCTCAAGCAGGAGTTGCCGCCCGAGACCGAACTTGCGGTCGAGATGGTGATGCAGCTCGACGGCCGTGCCGCGGTCATTGATGCGCTGCACCTGCACGGCGGACGCCGCGTCACAAAGGCGGCCGCGTGGGACCTGAAGCGCGTCACCTGCCGCTGGAAGGGAGCCGGACGTGGCCGCCGCGGCGAGAGCCAGCGACGGCTGCGCACCAGTGCTGAACGCAGCGACGAGGCGCGGCGGCGGCTGGCGCGGCGCAGTGGCGAGGGCGACCGTCGCGAAGGTCGCTGGCGCCGCAAGGGTTAATCCGGCGAGTGGCCGTGCAGGGGCGTATGGCCGGCGAAGACGAAGACGTGCTGCTCGAAATCGACCGCATCCTAGCGGGCGAGGACGAAGAGCCAGAGGCGGCGGAAGCGGAGCCGGAGACCGACGAAGGCGAGGCGGAAGCCGGGGAGGATGACGGCGACGAAGCGGATGAGGGAGGCGAGACGCCAATTACCGACTTCGATTTCGGCGGGGAGGACGATGGAGATGACGAAGTCGAAGATGAACCAGCAGCTCCCCAGAATCGCATTAACAAAACTGAACTAATTTCAATCCTCTTTTCGCGCAAAACCAAGCTGCACTTTTTCCTGCTCGTTGCACTGCTAGGTATTTTCTTTGTCCTAAGCCTTTCTGGCGGTAACTGGGCTGTTGACCTGCTACTCTCGCTCGGTTATGGTGCTTCCGGCGGCTACCTGCTTACCGGCATCCTGACACGCTTCAGCGGAGTCAAGGAACTGACTCGCAGTGACCACCCCACCAGTCTGTTGCTGCCGGTGCTGCTATCAATCCTCATTGCAGGGATTCTCTGGTCAATCCTCGGTAACGCAGACTACGGCGATAACCTCCGGAATGGGCTCCGCTTCGGGCTGATAATCATTTTTATCATCTGGCAATTCGCGCAGGCATGGTGGATGCGCGTGCCTTTCCGGGAATACGCGCTACGCCGTGTTGAGCGAAAGAGCGGTGATGCGAGACGAGGCAGAATGCTGGTCTACGCAGCCCCTGTTTTCTGGGCGATGGCAGGCTACATGACCTTCTATCTCATGGCCAGAAACTATGAGCCCTTCGCGGAGGACTTCGACCTCCTGTTCCAGTTTTTCTGGTTCGCGATGATGATTTCGTTGACACTCCTGACCCTCTTCTTCCTGCGGAGATTACAACGCGATGTCAGCGATGCCGAAGCAGATACCTTCGCGGGCTGGTTCTCGGTGGGATACTGGGGCTTTCTTGCCTACCATGCAGGGGTGCTGCTATACTCAAGTTCGCAGGAGCCCAGTTTTGTTCTGGACCTTGTATTCATGTTCATCACAATTGTGGTCGTAATTTACTCGCTCTCAGTCCAGGTCCTGCGGACCGAGTCACGCCGTGACCACCTGAGCCAGACGTCTCACTACATCGGTGAGGCCGAGGGGATGATTAACCGCCATAACGTAATCTTCATCGCCATTTCATTCACCATCGTCTACGGTGCGAGCAATTTCTTCCTGACCGCTGGTGACCGGCCGCTGGTGGACGACCCGCGTTCCATCGGCTTCGTATCGCACTTCATCGTGCTGCTGAGTGGAGTGTTCGTGATGCTGCTTGCCAATTACAATTTCCTCACCGGACGCGGACTCCTGAAAAAAGGATTCTTCGAGGCGCTGCGCGGACGGTGAGCGTTATTAGCACACCCTGCATCGGCGACGCATGAGTCTGGACACGGCGGGGCTGCAGCAGTCGGTCATGCGCACCATCAGCGCGCTCGGCAAGTTCATGACCGGCAAGGCGGTGCGCGACCCTGAACTGGCGCCGCACGCCTATCTCACCTACCTACTGGGGTGGACTGCAATTGTGGGGTTCTTCGTGCTCTTCATCTTCCCGCATTTGCCACAGGCGGTCGGGCTGGGGCTGATTACGCTGCTGATTATCGCCTACGTGCTGGTCATCGTCATGTTCAACTACTGGAACATCTTCACCGACTAAATTATGGCGGGCGAAGTTTGCGAGAGCTACGCTCTCGTCTGAAAAGGCTTATAATGGAGGCTGGGTGCCGCCCACTTCCCGATGACTACTGTCAACGACGTCCCCGGACAGAAGCTGGTCAGCAAGCTGGCGCAGGCGCTGAAAAGCGAGAAGGCACTACAGCCGCCCAAGTGGGCGCCCTTCGCCAAGACCGCGGCGCACCGCGAGAAGGCGCCGGAGCAGCCCGACTGGTGGTATCGCCGTGCGGCGTCGGTATTGCGCAAGCTCTACCTGCGCGGCCCGCTCGGAACCGAGCGGCTGGCGCGGCTCTACTCGGGACCGGTCGACCGCGGCAGCAAGCCCAACCGCTCGCACCCCGGCAGCCGCAAGATTCTGCGGTTGATGATGCAGCAGCTGGAGACGGCGGAACTGGTCGAGCGCTCGTCGAAGGGACGCCGTGTTGCGCCCCGAGGGCAGTCGCTGCTCGACAACACCGCGCACGCGCTGCGCCCCGAGATTAACGCCGCCTACGAGCGGCTGGAGCGCTACTGATGAAGGACCGCGAACTCGAGGAGTTGCGGCAGCGACAGCTGCAGGAAATGCAGGCGCAGGCTGAACAGCAGCTGGCACAGGAACAGGAACTGATAGCGCACAAAGCGCAAGTGCAGGGAGCGCTACGGCAGTTGATGAGTGCAGAGGCGAAAGAGCGGCTGGCGCAGGTGCGCATCGCTCGCCCCGGGGTGGCCGCCGCCGTCGAGCAGCAGGTACTGGCACTGGCAGGCGACGGGAAGCTCACGGGGCCGATTGATGACGCTACGCTACAGCAGATGCTGGCGCACCTTTCGCGCAAGCGCGAGACGAAGGTCGAAATCCGAGGGTACCGCGATGTCTAGTCGCAAGCCCTACGCAAAAAAGCTGCGGCTCAACAAGCTGGTAAAGCGAAACCGGCGCGTTCCCGCGTGGGTGATGCAGCGCACCAACCGCCGTTTCACTTCGCATCCCAAGCGGCACTTCTGGCGCCGCGGGAGACTCCACCGCTGATGGCCGACGACGAGCTGCAGCTGGAGCGCATCTACACCATCCCACTGCGCAAACTCTACCGAGTGCCGCGCACGCGGCGCGCGCCGGTGGCGATGCGCATGGTTGAGGATTTCCTGGTGCGGCACATGAAACCCGAGCGCGATGGCGTCGCGGTGCGCACTGCCGCCGAAGCCCGCAAGGGCAAGTCCGAGGACCGGGCACTCTTCATCGACCCGCCGGTCAACGAGGCCATCTGGGCGCGCGGCATCGAGAAGCCGCCGTCACGCATCCGGGTGCGGGCGCTGAAGTTCGAGGACGGCAGCGTCGTCGTGCATCTCGCCGAGTAGATGGCGCTCCTGCGGCAGGACCTTTTCAATTCTCCCTACGTCGGCGTATTCTGCGCCGTCTCCGACGCGCTGGCGCTGCTGCCGCCCGGAATCCCAGCCAATGACCGCACCGCTATTTCCGAAGCACTGGGCGCGCCGGTCATCGAAGCGACCGTCGGCGGCAGCCGCGTGCTCGGGACGCTCGTGGCCATGAACTCACAAGGACTGCTGGTCTCCAATCTGGCAACCGGCCGCGAGCGCGACGCGCTCGCGATCGTTGCTGAAAAGCACGAGCTGCGCTTCGGCGTGCTGGAAGAGCGCGCCAACGCCGCCGGCAACAACCTGCTTGTCAGCAACTCCGGCGGCATCTGTAGCCCGCGGCTCTCGCCGGCGGCATGCGAAGCGGCCGGGGAGGTGCTGGGGGTCGAGCTGCGGCCGCAAACGCTGGCCGAAATGGAGAACGTCGGGATGCTCGCCTGTGTTACGGCCCGGGGCGGCGTCTGCCATCCCGAAATCCCGGACGAGGAACGGCAGGCGCTCGGCCAGCGGCTCGGTGTGGAAATCATGGAGTGCACTGCCAACTTCGGGATGCCACTCGTCGGGGCTGGGGTCGTGGCCACCGCGACGGGGGCGGTCTGCGGCCGCGCCAGCACCGGCATCGAACTGGGGCGGCTCGAAGAGGCGCTAAAGCTCTTCTGAAACACTTATAATGCAGAGAGCATTCGCGCACTGATGACGTCGGAGCTCGACCGGCTGATGCAGCGCGTAGCGCTGGGCGTCGCGGTGCTGACGCTGGCCGGCATGGGCTACGGCGAATTGAGTTACGGCGGCCCGACCGGTGACGTTCCCGACGCCGGCGAACTCGCCGGCTGGCCGGTGCTGCCGCCCTACGAGGACCACATCACCGACACAGTCTACGCTCCCGGCGGCGGCATCTACCGTGGGCCAGCGACAACAAACAACCACGACTTCCCCGTCGAGCAATACGCGACCGGGGCCATTATCGAGCTACAGGGCGACGGCACGGGCGACTTGGACCTGGCGATTTACGGTACCGAAGGGCAGGAGTGCGGCTCGTCGGGCAACCCGGGCGACGAGGAGAAGGTGACCATGACCTATCGCGACTTCGCCGCCTGCGGTACCGGCGATTATACCGCCGAGGTGACGAACTTCGGCTCGGCGCCCAACAGCTACGACCTGTACATCACCGTGCTCTACGAAGGCGTGGCAGCCGCCGGCTGAAACAGTTTCAGGGCGAAATTCCGGGCTGCGCGCTCGCGTACGCGCGGGCAGTGCGAAGCACTGCCCGCCTGTCCCCCTTTTAACCGGCCTGCGCTGGCCTACCGGCATCGTCGGGAGAGGCTATTTTGGCAGAGACTGAAAGCGATACGGTACTGGAGCGCAACATCGAGACCGAGATGCGTAAGTCGTACCTTGAATACGCCATGTCGGTCATCGTGGGCCGTGCCCTACCCGACGCGCGGGACGGGCTAAAGCCGGTCCACCGGCGGGTGCTCTTCGCGATGCGCGAGATGGGCTCGGGACCGCGCTCGCCCTACAAGAAATCGGCGCGCATCGTCGGCGACACTATGGGGAAATACCATCCCCACGGCGATCAAGCGATCTACGACACTATGGTGCGCATGGCGCAGGATTTCAGCCTGCGCTACCCGCTGGTAGACGGGCAGGGTAATTTCGGCTCGGTCGACGGCGACCGCGCCGCAGCGATGCGTTACACCGAATCACGGCTGGCGACGATTGCCGAGACTGTCCTGCGCGACATCGACGAGGATACGGTCGACTTCGTCGACAATTACGATGGCTCACTACAGGAGCCATCCGTGCTGCCGGGAGTCCTGCCGGGGCTGCTAGTCAACGGCTCGGCCGGCATCGCGGTCGGGATGGCGACCAACATGCCGCCGCACAACCTTACAGAGGTGGTCAAGGCACTGCTGCTGCAGCTAGCCGACCCCGAGGTTTCGCTGTCACGCATCATGGAAGTGCTGCCCGGCCCCGACTTCCCGACCGGCGGGACCATTATGGGGCGACAGGGCATCTACAACGCATTCTCGAAGGGGCAGGGGCAAATCAAGCTGCGTGGCCGCGTAGCACACGAAGAGGCGGGCAAGCAGCAGCGGCTGATTGTCAGCGAAATTCCCTACGGACTGCAGAAGAACCGGCTGCTCGAGGAAATCTCGAAGCTGGTGCGCGACAAGAAGGTCGCCGGCATCCGCGACCTGCGCGACGAGTCGGACCGGCACGGGATGCGCGTGGTGGTCGAGTTGAAGCAGGACGCGTCACCGCAAATCGTCGAGAATCTGCTCTTCAAGCATTCGGCGCTCGAAAGCAGTTTTGCGGTAAACGCGGTAGCGCTAGTGAAAGGGCAGCCAGTACGGCTGGCGCTGCCGCAGCAGCTCGCAGTCTACCTTGAGCACCGCCGCGAAGTGGTCGAGCGGCGCAGTCGTTATCGGCTGAAAAAGGCGCAGGAGCGGGCGCACATCGTCGAGGGGCTGCTGCTCGCGATTTCACAGCTCGACGCAATTATCGACTTCATCCGCAAGGCTGACGGCCGCGACGCGGTTGTCGCGGGACTACAGACGCAATTCAACCTGAGCGAGCCGCAGGCGAAGGCAATCGCCGAGATGCGGCTCTACCAGCTTTCGCGACAGGACGCCGACGCGCGGCGCGACGAGCTGGCCGAGCTCAAGGCAACCATCACCGACCTGCAGGACGTGCTGGCACGGACCGAGCGAGTGAGCGAAATAATCCGCGCCGAACTGCTCGAGCTGAAGGAGAAATATGGCGACGAGCGACGCACCGAAATTTCCGACTGGGAGGGCGACATCGATACGGAAGATTTGATTCCGCGCTCGCAAGTCGTCGTGATGCGGACGCAGGAGGGCTACATCAAGCGCGTCGAACTTGACGAATATCGCGCGCAGCGGCGCGGCGGCAAGGGGCGCATCGGCATCAAAGCCAAGGAGGGCGATACGCCGGTTGAAATCTACTCGCTCGGCTCGCACGACCATGTCCTGTTCTTCACCAGCGACGGGGCAATGTATTTCCTGAAAGCCTGGCAGGTTCCTGACGTCTCGCGCTACGCCAAGGGCACCCCGCTGGTGCAACTGCTCCAGAAGCTGGACGAGAAGCGGCACGAATCCGACGAGAAAGTGCTGCGGATGCTGCCGGTCGCCAACCTGGAGACCGAAGGACACTACCTGGTGCTGGCGACGCGCAACGGCATCGTCAAGCGCACGCGACTCGAGGAATTCACCCAGCGCATCGCACGCGGCTGGAAGGTCGACCAAGGCTTCCGTGCCATCACGCTCAAGGAGGGCGACGAGCTTATTGACGTCGCCATCTCGGACGGCTCGAGTCAGGTAATGTTCGCCACCCGCAACGGGATGGCAAACCGCGCCAGCGAAGGCGAAATCCGCGTCGTCGGTCGCGGGGGCCAGGGAGTCATCGGCATCCGGCTCAAGGAGGGCGATTCGGTCATCAGCATGGCGCTGGTCGACAATGAAGGAACACTACTGACGATTACCGAACTCGGCTATGGCAAGCGTGCCAGCGTCGCCAACTACCGGCTCACGAAGCGCGGCGCCCGCGGCGTCCTGAACCTGAAACCGGACAAGAAAAGCGGCGCCGTCATCGCCTGCCTGCCAGTGGGCGACGCACAGCAGCTGCTGGCGACGACCAGTAGCGGCAAGGTGATTCGCACCGAAATAGACTCAATCCGCGAAATCAAGCGTATCGGCCGCGGCGTCAAGGTGATGTCGCTCGAGAAGGGCGAAAAGGTAGTCGCGGTGGCGCTGCACACCGAGGTCGAGAGCGATGACGACGAGACGGCCGCCGCGGACGAGCAGGCGACGCCGGCCGGGCTCTGCCCCGAGTGTCGCTCAGGCCGCCTGAAACCGGACGGAGACAAGCTTATTTGCGGCACCTGCGGGCTGATTATCGATGCCTGAAAAACCGGTTCGCGACTTCACCGCCAGCCCCGAAACAACGCTGACCGAGCTGCTCGAGCGGTTCGGCACGGCGGGCGGCTTCACAGCCACCAAGCTGGCGACCGCCGCCGGGATCATGCGCCGCATGTATGACGGCGACTGCACGGTCTTCCTGAGCTTCCCGGCCGACATCATGGCGACCGGGACGCGCGGTGTGCTGCAACAGCTGGTCGCTGACGGCTTCGCAGACGTGGTCGTAACCACCTGCGGGACGCTCGACCACGACATCGCGCGGACGCTCGCTGACTACTACCACGGCGACTTCGCGCTGGATGATGCTGAGCTGCGCAAGCGCGGCGTCAACCGGCTCGGGAACGTGCTGGTACCCGACGATTCCTACGGGATTCCCATCGAGAAATGGATGCAACCATTTCTCGACGACCTGTATAAAAAACAATCGCGCTGGACGCCGTGGGAAATCTGGCGCGAGCTGGGCCTGCGTCTCGCGCGTGAAGAGCGCGGCGACGAGTCGCTTCTGGCAGCGTGCGCGGCGCGCGATGTGCCGGTCTTTGTCCCAGGCTTCAGCGATGGCGCAGTCGGTTCGCAGCTGTGGCAATTCTGGCAGTCGCACCGCGACTTCACCCCCGACACGCTGGCGGACGAGCACGCGCTTTCAGACATCGTCCACGACGCGCCCGCCACGGGCGCGCTGATGATTGGCGGCGGCATCTCGAAGCACCACGTCATCTGGTGGAACCAGTTCCGCGACGGGCTCGACTACGCCGTGCAGGTCACCACCGCCCCCGAGTGGGACGGCTCGCTCTCCGGCGCGCGCGTCCGCGAGGCGGTCTCGTGGGGCAAGGTGAAACCGGAGGCGCGCCGCGTAACGGTCGAGGGCGACGCTACGGTACTGTTGCCGCTGCTGGCGGGGGCGCTAGGCTAAAGCCATGGCGCACTCCCCAAGTATGGCGCGCGCTATCGTCCGCGGGGTTCCCGACTCCTTCGAGCAGGCGACTGCGCGCTATTTCGGCAGCGGCCCGACTGACGTGGCGGAAGCGCGACAGCAGCACGCCGCCTACATCGCGACATTGCGCGACTTCGGCGTTGCCGTCACCGAACTGGCGGCTGACGAAGCGTTCCCCGACTGTATCTTCGTCGAGGACCATGCGGTGGTCCACAACGGCCGCGCGTTGCTGACCCATTCCGGGCTGGCGTCGCGCCGCGGCGAGCAGCCGCCGGTCGCCGCGGCGCTGGGTGCAGCGCTGGAACTAGTCGGGATGGAGCCGCCCGCCGTGCTCGACGGCGGCGACGTGCTGCGGGTCGGCGACTGCTACCTTGTCGGGATTTCGACCCGTACCACCCGCGCCGGCGCGCAGGCGCTGCGCGATTTCGTCGCGCCGCTACCGGTGCACGAAGTGGCGATTCCCGACGACCAGCTGCACCTGAAGTCCATCTGCACGTCGCCCGGGGAGGGGTTGCTGCTGGCGCCCGACCACGCGCTGCACGATGGGGAGCTCGAGCGGGTGGCGGAGGTCCTGCGCGTCCCCGCTGCCGAGACGTATGCGTGCAACGTGCTCGTTTTCGGACGCGAGTTGCTGATTCCGGACGGCTACCCCGCGACGCACGCGTTGCTCGCGGAGCACGGCTTCCGGCTGCACCCGCTCGAGATGTCGCAAATCCGCGCCGCCGACGGCTCACCCACCTGTCTCTCAGTCTTCTACTGAACTCGAACGACCCTAGTTTCGGCCAGCAGGTCGCCAATGCGCTGTCGGCGCGGCTGGACCAGCAGCAGGAGCGCGTCAGCAAGCAGGAACAGCGCACCGAAAGTCGGGACCTGCCAGCCCAGCCGGGCAAAGTTTCGGATGAACGCCTGACGGTAGCCCACGTTGCCGCCGTCGGCGCGGACGACGCGTATCTTCAGGAGCCGCTTGCCAAACGTTCCCCCACCATTAGCTTCCTGCCATGCCAGCCCCGAGTCAAGCACCAGCCCCGCCAACTCGGCGACCGCCAGCAGATGCGCGTCGGGAATCTCCAGCCCGAAAACCAGCAGGACCACGAACAGCACCAGCACCTGCACCAGTAGCAGCAGCGTCGCATCAATCAGAAATGCGAGCAGTCGCTGGAGGAACGTCGCGGATTGCACGTGTCAGCGCTGGTCTTCCGAGTCGCGTCGCGACTTGTAGACCGACCATTCGGTGGCGCTGACGCGCCCGTCACCGTCTAGGTCGAGCTGCGGCCCGCCTCCACCACCCCTGCCGCGCCGCGAGGCGGCAAATATGGCTACAATTGCGATGATGAGCACGAAGCAGATGCCACCACAGATGAGCATTCCCTGCTGCACCAGGTCCTCAATCCAGGAGAGCAACTCGGCAAAATCTAATTCCCAGTCTAGGATGAAAAGGTCGTAGGTGAGGCTGCCGTCGGGGAGCGTATCGTTCCACGGTACGTCGCTGTTGTCGACTATGAGTACCATTTCCTCGTCGCTGGGGAAGGTTACGTTGATGGCGAGCGTCGAGACGTCGAGCCATTCGCGGTAGGGCTGGAATTCCTCGCTGGCGTTGCCGAGGTCACCCCTCAGTTCGCCCCAGTAGACGTCGTAACGCAGCAGGAATATGTCGGCGCGGCCGCTGCCATTGACGCTGAAGGTGAACTCGGCCCAGTGCTCGTCGCCGCCCGACAGGGTGTGATACCGGTAGACACCTTCTTCCACGGCGATGCCGCGGTAGTCGCGCTCGCGCGGGAGGAACTTGAACGTCGGGCCGTCAGCCGCCGCGAGCGGCAGCAGCAGCGCGACAGCCAGCACAGCGAGCAGGGCAGTCGCGCCCCGAATGTGATTATCAGTCCCCTGCCTGGCCATGTCGTCGACTGCGGCGACCAATATTTAAGCCCGATTCAACGGCCGCCGCCCCACAGCCGCCACGCGCCGAAGAGCGCTGGCAGCGCCACCGGCAGCGAATACGGCAGCGTCGGGAGCGAGAGCAGCGCCATCAGCAGGCACCACGCGCGCGCCCCGCTCGCGTCGCCCCCCTGCAACCGCCACGCCAACCGCAGCCCCGCTAGGCCACAGAGCAGGATTACGACCGCCCAGCTCGACGGCAATCCGGTCGTGACCGGTGAGTCGGCCGTGGGCGCCAGCAGCAGCCCCAGCCCGATGAATAGCAGCGCCACCGCCGCGCTGGCGACGGCGACCACGGCGGGGAAATCGCCGCTGACGGATGGCTGCGCGTCGTCGGAGGCCATGGTAGCGAGTTGCGCCAACGTTAATACCCTGCCGTGCGGGTGCCGCGGCTCCCGCGCAAAGATGTCCGAAGCCGTCGATATTGCACCCGCCACAGGCCGGCTGGGAGTGCTGCTGCCGGGGCTGGGCGCCGTGAGCACAACCTTCATCGCCGGCGTACTGGCGCTGCAAAAGGGGCTGGCGCAGCCGATTGGCTCGCTGACGCAGCTGGGGATGCTGCGGCTCGGCAAGCGCACCGACCACCGTGAAGTCCCGGTCCGCGACCTCGTGCCACTCACGAAACTCGACGGGCTGGTGTTCGGCGGCTGGGACATCTTCCCCGACGACGTCTACGCCGCCGCGCGCAAGGCGGGCGTGCTCGAGCGCGAGCTGCTCGACCAGCTGCGCCCGGAGCTCGAGGCGATTGCGCCGATGAGGGCGGTCTTCGAGAGGCGCTTCGTCAGGAATCTGGACGGCACGCACGTCAAGCCCGAAACCGGTCACCGCGCGTGCATTGAGGCGCTGCGCGCTGATATCCGCGAATTCCGCAAGGTGCACAAGCTGGAGCGCGCGGTGATGGTCTGGTGCGGCTCGACCGAGGTCTACCAGCCGGCGGAGGGCGACATGTTCGAATCGCTCGACGCATTCGAGGCCGCCCTGGACAGTGACCATCGCGCCATCGCGCCATCGGTGCTCTACGCGTATGCCGCGATTCGCGAAGGCGTGCCGTACGCTAACGGCGCGCCCAACCTGTCGGTCGACTTCCCGGCGATGTACGCGCTGGCGCGCGAGGCAGGGGTGCCGATTGCGGGCAAGGACTTCAAGACCGGGCAGACGCTGATGAAGACCATCCTGGCGCCCGGGCTGAAGGCGCGGCTGCTCGGCATCGACGGCTGGTTCTCAACCAACATTCTCGGCAACCGCGACGGCGAGGTGCTCGACGACCCGGAGAGCTTCCGCTCGAAGGAGGTCTCCAAGCTGGGGGTGCTGGAGCAGATGCTCGAGCCCGAAAAATACCCCGAGCTGTACGGCGACCTGTACCACAAGGTGCGCATCAACTACTACCCGCCCCGCGGCGACAACAAGGAGGGGTGGGACAACATCGACATCCGCGGCTGGCTCGGCTACCCGATGCAGATTAAGGTCGATTTCCTCTGCCGCGACTCAATCCTCGCCGCCCCCATCGTGCTCGACCTTGCACTCTTCCTCGACCTCGCTCAGCGCGCCGGCATGGGCGGCATCCAGGAGTGGCTCTCGTTCTACTTCAAGTCGCCCATGACCAAGCCTGGGCTGCCGCCGATGCACGACCTGTTCGCGCAGAAGGTGAAGCTGGAAAACACCCTGCGGCACCTGATGGGAGAGACACTCATCACGCACCTCGGGCTGGACTATTACGAGGACGAATGACCGCTCCCGCCTACTTCACCCGCTGGCGCACCATCTACCAGACCGCCAACCCGCTGCCGGGCGCCCCGCTCGACGCCGTCAGCCGCTGGATGCTCATCACGCGGGCGTGCGTGTTCAACATGACGCTCTTCTCGGGGCTGGTCGGGGTGATGCTGGCGGTGCAATTGGGGGCTGGCGTGGTCGCCCCGCTCGACGCGGTGCTCGTTGTCGTTGGCTTACTGCTAGCACACGCCGGCAATAACATGGTCAACGACTACTTCGACACACTGCACGGCGTCGACACTGCCGACTACCCGCGCGCGAACTACGCGCCGCACCCGCTGATGCACGGGCTGGTCAGCAAGCCGGGGCTGATTGCCGCTATTTTCGCCTGCTACCTTGCGGATTTGATGATTGCGGGCTGGTTCGCGCAGAAAATCGGCGTTATTATCTGGTATTTCGTGCTGGTAGGCTTCGCGATTTCGGTGCTCTACGTCGCCAAGCCGCTGCGGCTCAAGTCGCTCGGTCTCGGCGAAATCGGCATTTTCCTGGTGTGGGGGCCGCTGATGGTCGGCGGCGCCTTCTGGGCGCTCGCTGGCGGCGTCGCGACCGAAGCGCAGCTTCAGCAGGCGATGCTGGTCTCAGTGCCGTATGGCCTGACGGTGATGGCGGTCGTGATGGGCAAGCACATGGACAAGCATGACGACGACCTGCGCAAGCGCATCCACACGCTGCCGGTGCTGCTCGGGCTGCGCGGTGCCGCATGGCTGACGCAGCTGCTCATCTGGGCCTTCTTCCCAATTTGTTTCTGGCTAGCGCTGCCGGCTGATGCTCCGCTGGTCGGCGGCGGCGGCCATCCCTTCATGGCACTGGCGCTGCTAGCGCTGCCGCGCGCGATGCTCTGTACGCACATGCTGGGGCGGCCGGTGCCGGAGACCCCGCAGGAGGCGTTCCAGCTGGCGTTCGTGGCGATGCCCGATAACCTGAAAGAAGGGCGCACGCCCGACGACCCCCCCGACGAATACCCCATCTGGCCGCTCTGGTATGTGGCGTGGGCGTTCCACTTCGTCAAGCTGGCCGGGCTGCTCTTCACGCTGGGGCTAGTGCTTGACACGCTCTGGCAGCGCGGCGCGCTGTCGTTCTAATACCGCTGCCGTTCTAATACCGCCGTCGTTCGGGCCGCGTGGAAGCTATAATCCTTGTCGGCGGCTTCGGCATGCGGCTGCGGCCGCTGACGCTCGCGACACCCAAAGTGCTGCTACCGCTCGCCAACGTGCCGATGCTCGAGCGGCTGGTGCGCAGCCTGCCCAAGCGCGTCACGAAAGTCGCGCTGGCGGTGCATCACCAGGCCGACGCGATTGCGGCACATTTCACCGCAATCGATTGCGGATGCGAAGTCATTACCGTGCCCGAGACAGAGCCGCTCGGGACCGGGGGCGCGATGCGCAACTGCCGCGAGCACGTCACGGGAACTGCGCTGGTCTTCAACGGCGACATCGTCTCGTCGCTCGACATCGAGGCGATGCAGGAGCAGCATCGCGTGACCGGCGCGCTCGGGACGCTGGCGCTGTGGGAGGTCGACGACCCGAGCCGCTACGGCGTGGCGGAGCTGGACGGCAACGCGATTGTCGGCTTCCAGGAGAAGCCGGCGGCGGGCGAGGAGCGGTCGCAGCTGATTAACGCCGGGACATACCTGCTTGAGCCCAAGGTATTTGAGATGATTCCCGCCGGCCGCAAGGTCTCGGTCGAGCGCGAAATCTTCACGCAGCTGGCTGGTGCGGGGCTGCATGGCTTCCCCTTCACAGGCAGCTGGATTGACGCCGGGACGCCCGAGAGCTATCTTGCGGCGAACGCGAAGCTGCTCGAGCGCGAAGCGACGGCGGCACATCCTGGCGCGAGCGTGCGCGGCAACGCACTGATTGCGGCCGACGCGGAAATCGCGAGTAGCATCGTCGGCCCCGACACGGTTATCGGCTCTGGCGTCTCGCTCGACAGGTGCGTCGTGCGCCGCTCGGTACTGCTCGCCGGCGCCAGCGCGACCGGCGCAGTCATCGAGGATTGTATTCTCGGCCCCGGCGTAGTCGTCGACAGCGACCGCAGCCGGATGGTGCTGGCGGCGGAAGGCGAGCTACGGTTCTAGCGCAGCTCCATTTCTATAAAGGGGCCGCAAGTGGCGCAGCATGAAGCTAGAGTTTGACGACGAAAAGCCCGAGACAGTTACGGCTGACGCACTGGCGGTGCCGGTTTTCAAGGACGAAACCCCGGACGCGGTAGCGGCGTTGGTCGCGCCGCTGCGCGACGCGGGCGAGCTGAAGGGCAAGGCGGGCGAGCTGACGCTGCTGCATTCCCCGGATGGCTTCGCGGCGCGACGCCTGCTGCTCATAGGATGCGGCGATGACTGGTCGACAGAGGTGGCCTTCGCCTTTGGCGGGCAGGCGGTGCGCGCGGCCGAAGCGCGTGGCTACGGGCGGCTGGCTCTGGCGCTAGAGGGCGACGCTCGCAGCGCGGTCGCCGGCGCGGTGGCGGGCGGCTTCGGGCTGCGACAATACCGGCTCGAGTCCGACGACAACGCGCTGGAAACACTGGTTATCTGCGGGCCACACGACGGCGCCGAGGCGGGTTTCGTCGTCGGGGAGTGCGCCAACCTTGCGCGAGAGCTGGCGTGCCTGCCGGCCAACGAGCTCGGCCCCGAGGAGTTCGCCGCGCGCGCAGCGGCCGACGGGCCAGCGCATGGCCTGACGGTGACCGTTATGGGTGAGACGGAGCTGCGAGCGATGGGCGCCGGCGCGCTCTGCTCAGTCGCCGATGGATCGGCGCGGCCGCCACAGCTGGTGCGGCTCGACTGGTCACCTGACGGGGTTCCGAAGGAGCCGTACCTGTGGCTGGTTGGCAAGGGGATTACGTTCGACACCGGCGGAATTTCAATCAAACCGTCAAAGAACATGCAGAAGATGAAGTATGACATGTCGGGCGCCGCCTGTATGTATGGTGCAATCTCCGCCATCGCGCGGCTCGGTGTGCCGCTGCGCGTGACGGGGCTGCTAACGCTGGCCGAGAACATGCCGTCGGGGACCGCGACGAGGCCGGGCGACATCGTGCGCGCGATGAATGGCAAGCACATCGAGGTCGACAACACTGACGCCGAGGGGCGGCTGGTGCTGGCCGACGCGCTCTGCTACGCCGTTGCCGAAGGAGCGACGCATATCATCGACTCAGCGACACTCACCGGCGCGGTCACCTACGCACTCGGCTCGACCCGCGCGGCGGTGATGGCCAACGACGACGCGCTCGCGGGCCGCATAATGGCGGCGGGCGACGCGGCGGGCGAGCGCTACTGGCAGCTGCCGATGGACGCTGAATACGGCAAGCTGATGAAGGGCGAGCTGGCCGATCTGAAGAACGTCTCCGGCACCCCCGAGGCGGGGACCGTCACGGCCGCCAAGTTCCTCGAAGAATTTGTCGACGGCACTCCCTGGGTACATCTCGATATCGCCGGCACTGCCTGGGACAACAAGGGCAAACCGCACCTGCGCAAAGGCCCGACGGGCATCACTGTTCGCACACTGGTACAGCTGGCCGAGACGTGGGCCGCCGAGGCGCGCTGAACCGCGATGGCGCTGCGCATTCTCCAGCGCGCGGTCGGCGCGCTACAGATGAACGCGACGGTGGCGGTCGACGGCGATGAAGCCATACTGTTCGACCCTGGCGCCGAGTGGCCGCGCATCCGGGAGATGCTCGACGAAGCCGGCGTCCCCGTCAGGCGACTCGTCGCCACCCACGGCCATCTCGACCACGTCGGCGTCGCGGCGCAGGCAGTCGCCGAACTGGGGCTGCCACTCGAGTGCCACCCGCTCTGCGCTGACTGGCTCGCCAACCTTGAGGGGCAGGCGCGCATGTTCGGGATGCCCGCCCCCGAGCCAATCGAACCGGGTGGCTTTCTCGACGAGGGCGACACCGTCGCGGTCGGCGACACTCGTTTCGAGGTGCTGCACTGCCCCGGCCACAGCCCCGATTCGCTCTGCTTCTTCGCACCCGCCAGCGGCGAGGTGCCGCCAATGCTCGTTGGCGGCGACGTGCTCTTCCGCGACTCGGTGGGGCGCACTGACTTCGTCGGCGGCGACAGCGCGCAGCTGATGGCGTCCATCCGCGACAAGTTGATGCCGCTGCCCGACGAGACGCTGGTCTTCCCGGGCCACGGTCTGCAGACGACCATCGGCCGCGAGCGCGAGAAGAACCCGTTCGTTACCGGGCGGCTGCGGCTCGCCTAATCACGGCGGCGCAGCGCGATGACCGCTAGCGCCACCAGTCCCGTCATCAACGGGAGGCCGGGGGAATCTTCCTGCTTGGACGCTGGCGCACGCTCATCGAGCAGCACCACGCTGGCCGAGTCAATCGGCGACATCCGGTCGGGTGCCGCGACGAGGCGTACCGCGAGCGTCTGGTTGCCCTTCGCCACTTCGGGCGGGACGCGGATTTTCCAGAACGTCCAGTCGCCTTGCGGAGACGTGTCGGTAGCGGGATACCAGCCCGAGGCACCGAAGCGCACTTCGACGCCACCGGCGACGGGGGAGCTGCCGGAATCGGCGCCCCCGTAGAGCCAGGAGCCGTTGTGGATTTCGGGCTTGACTTCGACGCTAGTGTTGTTGACTACAACATAATTCGGCGGGATGCTCCAGGCGACCTGCAGCAGTGGGTCAATCTGGCCCGCCACTTCGACGAAGGTGCGGGGGTCCGCCTGCCCGTAGCCGTATTCGTTGTCGGGCCGCGTCTCGAACACTGAGCAGTCATTGGTCAGGAGGTCGCTGTCGTCGAGGATTTCGCGCTCGATGGAGTATCCGGCGACGATAGTCTCCTTGACTTCGGCCGGAGTCAGGTCGGGGTTCGCTTCGAGCGTCAGCGCGACGATGCCCGCCATCAGCGGTGTCGCCATGCTAGTGCCGGATTTCGAGGTGTAGCCAGTAACAGTGCCCTTGTTGGGTGCCATGATATTGGAGCCGATGGCTGCGACGTCCGGTTTGACGCGTCCGTCGGATGTGTAGCCGCGGCTGCTGTAAACCGCCAACGAGAGGTCCTTGTCGAGCGCGGCGACGGTTATCGGCAGCCGCGCATCGCCCGGCGAGTCTATGGTGTTGCAGCCCGCGACGGTCGCGGCGCCGAACTCGTTGCCCGCCGAGAGCGTCACGACGAGGCCGGACTCAACCGCCGCATCGACCGCCTGACTCCAGGCCGAGCGTCCGTCGTTGTCGATGTGGAACTCCACCTGCTGTTCGCCGAGGCTGGAGGTCATGACGCGGATGTCGAAGCGGTCCTGGTTGGCCATCGTCCACTCGATGCCACGGATGATATCTTCGATGTCGCCCGAGCAGCAGACCAGCACGTTCGCAAGATTGGCCTGCGGCGCGACGCCGATGTAGCGGCTGCCGTCAGGCGCGGTGTCGCCAGCACCGGTACCGGCCGTAATGCCTGCTACGTGGGTGCCATGGGTACCACTGTCCTCCGAGAGGCGACCGTCGTATTCCTGGTCTTCGTAAGCATTGTAATACACAAGGATTTTCGGGTCGTCGGTGATCGGGTCATCGTCCTGGTCGTCGAGCCCGGCGTGCAGGCCGTCGACGCCGGTGTCGACAATCGCGACGGTGACGCCGGCACCGTCGAAACCGAACCCCCACGCTAGGTCGACACCCATCGCCGGTACCGCCTCATGCATGTGTGGCTCTGCTTTGCCAATGTCGTCTAGCATCACGACGCCTTCCCAGTGAGCCACCTGTGGCACAAGTACACGAGGCATGGTGGTGCCAAGCAGATCCAGATACTGCGCACGGAAGCTCACGGTCGCGCCCGCCGCTTCGAGTCGCGCAACGTCGCCGTCATCGGGACGATGGTCGTAGCGCACGAAGACGCGCGCTTCGTCCGGCGCGAAGAAGCGGTCGCCCTGAGCCAGCTTCCACACCAGCAAATCGCTGATGCCATCGCGGTCAACGTCGCGCGAATAGGTCTCCCACCAGGGCGGTTCCGCTGCGCCAGCGGGCGGAACCGCCAACGATGGCAGCGCCGAGAAAAGTAGCAGCGCCACCAGCAGGGGCACGCGGGTATCCATGGGCCGGTAGAGTCGTAGAATAATAATAGTTGCTCCCCACCGCTTTAATATTGGCGGAAGCTGGCGCGTCCGATGGACTGGGACGTAATCGTAGTGGGTGCGGGGCCGGGCGGGTCGACCGCCGCGCGGTTCGCCGCCGAGGGAGGCGCGCGAACGCTGCTGCTTGAGAAGCGAGCCGAAATCGGAGTCCCCGTGCGGTGTGGCGAGGGCATCGCCCCGCGCTGGCTCGAGATGATTGGCGTCGTGGTCGAGGGCGACTGGGTCGTCAACCGCGTCCGCGGCGCGCGTATCTACTCGCCGAACGGCACTTGCCTTACCATCGACGACGATAATCTCGGCACCGAGGTCGGCGCAGTCATCTCGCGCACCGGGCTCGACCAGCATCTCGCGCAACTGGCGGCCAACGCTGGCGCCGAGGTGCGCACCGGCGTGAGCGTCACCGGGCTGCTACGCGACGGCGACGCCGTAACGGGCGTGCGGCTGCGCAATTCCGACGGCTCCAGCGAGGAATTGCCTTGCGGGGTCGTGATTGGCGCCGACGGCTTCGAGTCACAGGTGGGGCGCTGGGCGGGGCTGCCGACGCACCGCAAGCCGGCCGACATGTGCGGCGCGCTGCAATACACGATGGTCGATCTGGATATCGACCACACTTACTGCGAATTCTATCTTGCCAAAGGCTCGAAGGGAGCCTACATCTGGTCCTTTCCCAAGACGGCCAGCGAGTCCAATGTCGGCATCGGCTGCATGCTCTCGCGGGTGAAGCAGCCGGGCGAAATCAAGGCGCTGCTCGACTCGTTCATCGCCGAGCATCCCGACTTCGCCAACGGCAGAGTAATCGACACCATCGCCGGCGGCGTTTCGCTCTCGGAACCACTCGAACAGACTGCCGCGGCGGGGGTAATGCTGGTCGGCGACGCGGCGCGGCACATCGACGCCATCACCGGCGGCGGCGTCGCGAACGCCTGCCTTTCGGGCCGGCAAGCAGGGCGCGTCGCTGTCGCCGCGATGGAGGCGGGCGACTTCAGCGACGAGTTCCTGCAAGCGTATGACCGGGGCTGGCGCGAGGAGATGGAGGACCGGCTCTACCACTCCTACATTGCGAAGACGAAGCTGACTGAAGTCGAGCCGGAAATGATTGATGCCGTCGTCGCCACGATGGTAAAGGTGGGCGTTGACGAGCCGACGGTACAGGGCATCCTGGAAGTACTAGAAGAGCACCACCCCGAAATCCTAGAAAAGGTCGGCGCGATGCTGTGAAGGCGCTCGTCGCGGGCGACCGGCAGCTGCCCGCCGATATCGCGGAACTGGCGCGCGACGCGCTAGTCGTCGGTGCCGACGGCGGCGGCGAGCGACTGCTCGCCGCCGGCATTCAACCAGATGCAATCGTCGGCGACATGGATTCGCTCTCCGCCACGGCGCGAACGCAGCTGGCCGACCAGCTGGTGCGCGACGACGACCCCGGCCGCTCCGACCTGGAGAAGGCGGTCGCGTGGGCCCGAGCGCAGGGCGCCGACGCAATCACGGTCGTCGGCTGGAGCGGTGGGAGGCTCGACCACACGCTGGCGGCACTGGCACTGGCGTTCGAGGGCGTTGTGTTCCATGACGACCGCTTTCGCGTCAGCGCCATCGCCGGGGGCGCCGAATTCGCCGCGGAGCCGGGGACGCTCTTCTCGCTGATGGCGCTGCCGGAGGCGGTCGTGAGCGTGGGCGGCGCGCGCTGGAATCTGGAGCAAGAGCCACTGGCGATGGGTGCGCGCGGGATGCACAACGAAGTGGCTGCAGGGGGGCACGTGCGGGTAGAATGCCACACAGGTAAACTGCTGTTGTTAGAGGGCAACTTCAGCGCACTTCACGACTGAATCACTTTATATATCGGTCTTTAGAAGCAAGCGCCAGAGAGCCACCCACCGTGACAACGCCCGAACCAACCAGCGCCGAGAGGAATACGCCCAGATTGGCGAGCCCCCACTCATTGGTCGGTGACGTTAGGTATCCTACGCCAGTCGCCACGTCGGCGGTCGCGGCGCCGTAGGCCACAACCGAGAGCAGCCCGGCAACGGCGCCAGCCAGTGCCGCCAGCGGGACGACGCGGTCCCAGAGCGAGAGCAGCACCGGCAGCACGGTTGCGGTCGCCAGCAAGTCGGCAATGAGGAAGATGGCAAAGACCGACTCGGCCTGCATCTCGAGCGCCTCCCTGATGGCGAAGGGAATCAACAACAGCGTCGCCCATCGCGCCTGCGTCAGCGTCAGCCGCTTGTCGAAGAAATCCTGTGAAGAACTTGAGGCGATAATCGCGTTCTGCAAGGTATCAACGCTGGAGCAGACCAGCGCTATACTCATCACGACGAAGAATGCCAGCAGCAGCGCCGGATAACCATCGAACAGGTAGAAGAACGCCGCCGACGGATCTGCGACGGCGCCATCGCCCGCGACGACGGTGCCGAGAAATCCCATCACCAGCACCGCCACGAAACAGAGTCCTGCAGCAAGGTAGGCGCCGCGCCGCAGCGCGTCGTCGTCACGCGAAGCCCATGTACGCTGCCAGTTGCCCTGCGAAAACATCTCAGCGGCTGTAATCGCAATGAGCAGCGCCAGCCCGCTCTTCAGCGTCTCCGTGCTGGTGAAGGTGATGCTGCCAATGCTCCAGTCATCTTCCGGGTTCAGGGCCACAGCGCGGTTCCACAGGTCGCGCGGGCCTTCACCCAGCATCAGCAGCGCCACCACTATCAGCAGCCAGATGATAAACCAGGCCTGGATGCGGTCCGTGCCGAGCGACGCCGGCAGTCCTCCGTAGGCGGTGTAGGCTGCTGTCACGGCTGCGACGGCGACTATCGGGATAATCGGCTCGACGCCGGCCAGGACGTGCATCGCCTTGCCGATGGCAGTAAATTCCGCGACGAGGAATGTGAACATGTAGAGCACGGCGATGATGCCGACATAGGTCTGCATCAAGCGCCCCAGCCGTATGCGAACATAATCCGCGAGCGTGACGCCGTCGGGCAGCCGTTCGCGCACCATCGGGCCGAGATACGCCAGCAGCAGGAACGGCGTCGCCGCCGAGAGCGCATATGCGAAAACGTCGTAGAAGCCGGAATAGTAGCCCACTTCCGACGGTGAAAAGAGAATCCAGATGCCCATCCCTGACGCGAAGAGCGAGAGGCCAATGACCTGCCACGGCTGCGTTCCACGTGCCGAGAGGTAGTAGTCGCGGTCGATTTGCCGCTCGCGGCCCGCCAGCCACCCTATCCAGCCGAAGAAGCCGAGCGTCGCCAACATCAGCAGCAGCGCGAAGTCGCTGCTCATGTTGCCAGCTCCGCCGCGACGGCCAGCGCTTCAACCTGCGTCGCCACTTCGTCGAGCGTGTCGCCGTGCAGGTAGAGCGCCGGCTCCCACCCGACGCTGCCCTCGTCGACCAGCGCTGGCGCGAGTCCGCCCCCCGGCAGCTCGAGGCGCTCGCCCTTGCGCACCAGCCGCGCCAGTCGCAGGCCGGCGCGCGGCAGCGCGTCTTCGACGACCGCGTCCCAGCGCAGGTTGACTATCGCCTTGCGGGCGGGCATCCGCTGGCGCAGCAGCAGCAGCAGCTCAGCGAGATGGTGCGACGCGCCGAACTCGGCCGGCGCGAGCGGACGCGCTTCGCCAGCGACCGGTGTCAATCGGCCCGAGAAGGCGGCGATGCCGTCCGCCGCTTTCGCTTCGGGCAGCGCGCACGCCAGATTGCAGCGCACTTCGGGCGAGAGGTGCGCCAGCAGCGGCGAAAGCCGCTTGCGCACCCGTGCCAGGTCGGCCAGCACCGCTTCGCGCGCGCCGCCCGAAGGGAGCCGGATTGTCAGCGGCTCGCCGTCGAGCAGCAGCGCCAACGCCCACTCGCGCACCGCGCCGTCACGCAACGCCCCCGCCAGGCGACGCGCAGCCTGCTGCAGATCGCTCTCGGTCGGCTCGGGCAGCGGCGTCGGCATCCCGGCGAGGTAGTTGCCCGCCATGACTTGCGAGACGCCGAGCGCGCGGCCGAGTTGCGCCTGTGTCCACTTCTCGCGTGCGAGCAGTCGGCAGGTGCGGCCACGCAATTCCTTGAGCAGGTTTCCGTTCAGTTCGGTCGGAATCATATTAATCGCTTATCTAATTTCAGAAGCGGTTTTTAGGTATGTCGGTGGTGCAAGGTTATTAGCCGAGGCGGACCTGCCGATGTGAGGCATGCCCGACATCCCAATTCCCCGGCAGACGCTGGAAGCACTAGTCGTGCAGACTGGCTTCGACAGCGGGCGGCTCGCCATCCGCGAGGTGAACCGACTGGCGAGCCTGCTCGAGGCAAAGACAGGCATCAAGTTCGTGCGCATGGAGTTCGGCGTCCCCAATATCCCGCCACCT